>ERZ1034844.106-NODE-106-length-46289-cov-12.955466_pt1 | contig 46289 bp, 59 predicted proteins | sample MGYA00520594_ERZ1034844 | MGnify/ENA primary metagenome ERZ1034844 (study PRJEB33766, sample SAMN09781733) | gut metagenome | biome: gut microbiome | host: Homo sapiens | place: Madagascar | study: EMG produced TPA metagenomics assembly of the PRJNA485056 data... | reverse complement strand
ATATAATATAAATTTTTCAGAGGTGCAAAAAATGAGAACGACGAACAGCAAAACGAACACAAACACGAACGCCAAAAAAATAACGGCGGTAAACGTTTACGAGATTATCAAGAACGGCGGCGCGACACTTAACGCGGACGGCGTAGCGGTAAACTTTTCAAAGGGCTATCAGGTAAGCCGCCGCGACTGTTACCGAATCGCGACAGAAAAAGCAAACGAAATCGCCGCCGCGGTCAATGAGTTGTTGAACAGCATAAGCGCGGGCGAGTTTGTCGGGCTTTGGAGCGATGGCGGGTTTGTTTATATTGATATAAGCGAAAACATAAAAAGCAAGAAAAAGGCGTTAAAAATCGGAAGGGCGCGCCGTCAATTATCAATTTACGAATGGAAAACAGGCGCATGCCTCGATTGCGGGAGGGCTTAAAAATGGTTGCTTTATTTATGAACAGAGAAACGGGCGAGGTATTAACCTACACAAAAGCGCGTAAACAATGGCGCGAGGAATACGACGGCGGCGACCCGATGAACGCGATCCCGTTTTCTGAGTATTACGCATTTTTAGAATCTTACGACGGCGAGCAAATAGCATAAACGCGCGAACAGTCGAAACGGCGGAATCTTTGAGGGGTTGCGCCGTCGGCGGTGGGATAGCCTCCCCGCCCTGACGATGACAGGCTGACGCGGTAAGGCGCGAGCGGTAAAACGCCGCGCACGCGTAAAGGGTTTTTATTATGAAATTTTCCCGATACAATCAACCGAAAAGACACAACAGGCGCAACGAATGCCGGCAAGAGTTGGCGGGCATGGTTATTTTAACACATAAAGAATACGAGCGCGAACAGAACGCCGAGGCGATAGCGTTTGAAAAGTTTATGAACAGCGAAGGCGGCATATTTGACGGATTCGCATTTGTAAATCTTTTTCACGAGCATTTCGACAAGTGCAACGCGATTTATACGACTGAAAGCAACGACACCGCCGACGCAATAACGCCCTTCGGCACGTTCCACACGGGCGCGGACGGTGTAGCCGTTTACTTTTTCAGCGAACAGCCGACAAAACAAGTAAATTTTAATTGTAGCGTATATTTTATATAAATTTTCGGAGGTTTTAATTATGGAATACGCAATAAACAAAAACACAAATTTTAATAGTTTGGAAATCACCTTCGCCGGCAAGCCCGACGAACAGACGCGCAACGCATTAAAAGCGAACGGCTACCGGTGGCACGGAGTCCGCCGCCTTTGGTACGGTTACACGGACGAGCAGACGATCCGCGCCGCCCTTGACGGCGTAACAATAGAAAACGCGAACGAACAGACGGCGAGCGCGAAAACACCCGGGAGAACGGCAAAAAATCGTTTGCCGAGCCTTTGGGAGCGTTGCGACGTCAGCGGAATAAAACAGCACGACAAAAACAACTTGCCGCCCGTTAAGGACATCGCCGCGCTTTTGCGTAAAGAATTAAAAACGAGATTCCCCGAAGTAAAATTTTCGATTACTTCGACATATAACACGATCGACGCGTATATAAAGGCGTCGCCGTATGAACGCCGGCACATAATGAAAGACAGACGAACGGGCGAGCCGGACAAGTACGGATATTTTGAAGACAGCGACGAATTAAACGCCGTACAAGCCTATTGTAAAGCCCTTGCCGATTCTTGGAATTACGACGACAGCGACACAATGACCGACTATTTCGACGTACATTTTTACGGCGGTTATTTTCAGATTCCCGGCAGTTACGAACAGACCGAGCCGACGGACGAACAGAAGGCGGATATTGCGGACTTTAAGAAAAGAAAAGCCGAAAAAGAAGAACGAGACCATGCGGAATTTTTGGCGCAATGCGAACGCGACAGAATACAGCGCGAAAAGGACGAGGCGGCGGCGCGTATACAAGCGCAGAAGGATGCAATCGCCCGCGAACAGATAGAGAAGGCGGCAATCGTTACGGATATACCCGAAAACGAAAGAAGAGTATATTTTGACCTTGCGGAATATTGCAAAATATCGAGCCTTGACGACGGCGAAAAGTGGCTTGAAGAATACATAAAGGACGGCGAACAGTTGCCGCAGGTCGACGCTGTGGTGTCGCGCCGAGTAGATTTCAACGGCTATTCGGATAACGATAAAAAGATTTTTGCGAACTTTTGCCGGATGTTTATGTTTAACTTTACTTTTTTACAAGGAAAAGGCGGACAGACGACAGCAGACGAGCGAGTAAACGAAAACAATTATAAACAACTTACAAGCGAACAGCGCGAAGGCGTAAAATGGTATGCCGACGATTGCGTAGCGGTTTACAATAACGGCGTACTTCAATTTATTATCGACCCCGAAGGGTTTAGTTATGCTCGTTATATCTTGCAATTACCCGAAGGCTTCGACGAACAGGCGGACAGCGAAAACGCCGCCGAGTGGATAGCGAACCAAAAAGCCGAGACAAGCAAGCGCGAGCCGTTCTATATTCCCGCGCCCGTTAGCGAACAGATAGCGCAAGCCTATTTACAGCCGGGCGAACGCGTAACCGTTTTAACGGTCAACGGATGGGTACTTATGGCGCAGGAATACCGCGGAACGCTTGAAAGCATAGAAGCGAAAGCGTGGGCGCAATATTCCGACGCGGGCAAAATAACGATAACGAGAGACGGCAAAAGAAAGCCCGACGAGTTACACTTCCACCGGGGCGAAGCGTTCGCCTTATATCGCGGAATACTTCCCGAAGTGCCGAACAGCCTAAAATATGGCGACGCTTCAAGCGGCTTGCAACTCGTAAATTTTGCGGGCGCAGGCGCAGACGGATATATTAAAAGCGTTATGAAGTATTATAAAACGCTCGGATATACGCCCGTAATAGACTTGATAGCAAAATAATAAATGAACAGCCGCCCTTCCCTGAAAGGCGGGGCGGCGAACAGATAACACGACGAACAGATAAAAAAATAGCGGTAAGACTTGACCCGAACAGGCAAGCACGCAGAGGATAAAAAAATTATGTCTACTTGTAACTTTACTAATCAAAACGACTTCCCGCTTTTTGTGACTAAACACTTCGACGGCTATTATTACGAAGACCCGGACACGGGCGAGACTGAATACTTCGACGATAACGGCTACGACTTCGAACAGGCTCAAAAACTCGTAGACGAGTTTAACGGCGAACTTAACTATTTTCAATTAAAACTCAAAAGCGGCTATTATGAGGGCGTGCAAACCTTGCTCGAAGAAAAGACAGATTCCTACGGTTGCGCGTTTCTGACAAAATACTATTCCGCCGCCGATTGGAAGAAAGGACGCGCCGAAGAAAAAGCGTACTACGGCTATTACGATGATTTTGATATGTCGTACTCCGACAGAAAGAAAGCCGAACAGCGCGAACTTCGTAAAATACTTAACTTTTGCCGAACAAAATTAAAAAACTTGTACGACTTCGAAGAGTACGTTTGTACGGCGAGATTTTCTAACGGCGAAGCCTTTTACGGCTTGGCAAGCAACGAAAGAAACCGCATAAAAGCGGCAATCGCATAAGGGGGCAAAATATGAAAAGGAACGAACAGAGAATCAAAGCGAAAGCGGAATTAAACCTTCCGCTTTCGGAACGGGAACGCGCTCGCTACTTGCTTTTTATCGCGAACAGCGAGCAAGCGAAAAAGTTTATAGACAACGAAAAAATCACGGGAGTAAATGTAAAATGAGAATCAATTGCGAGAAAATCAATAAAGAAGTCGGAATCGGCGTAAAAACGCCGGCAGAGGCAATTAAGCACGCGCGAGCAAAAATCAATTACCTGTATCGCGACAATAAAAATCTTAACTCAATGCAATGGCAGGCGGTTTTGGAACTGCAATCTATAATCAAAAGCATAGAAAATTATGAAGGAGAGAATAAACAATGAACACGGCAACGATTGAAAAATGTATTGAACTATTGAACACGGGCAAAATCGACGATTTACGCGACTTATTAAACTACGAAAGAGAGACAAACATATTAGCCTCGAAAGGTGTTAAAATGAGCCTTTTGAACGCTGTAAAGAAGATTGTTTGCGATAACGGCTTAAAAGAATGGCGTAAAAATCTTTACGGTATACAGCATACACCGGACGGAAAGCAATTTATATGCGACGGCTACCTTCTCGTTAAATGGAACGAAGAACAGCCCGAACTGAACGCATTACCGCAGACCCCGGCGAACGAAAGCATTGACGCGAACAGTATTTTACGCTCGACGAGTATGTCTCAATACGAACTCACCGACAGCGATAAAATAATCGCCGAAAATATAGACAAGTACATAAAACTTTATAACGAGAAAAAAGCAAAAAAATGCCCGGTAAAGTATTGTAACAAGTTTTTTGACGCGCTTTATCTTAAAAAGGCTTTTAGCGTTATCGGAACAAACTTCGAGCATATTCTCACCGGCAAGAACGAAAACTCCCCGCTTCAAATTAACGAAAAGGACTATTCGGCGGTATTATTACCGATAAATATAAACACTATCAAAGACGAAGACAAAACGATAATCGAACAGAACACGCAAAAGTTTGTAGAACAGATAAAGGGGGCATAAATAATGATAATCAACTCGATTTTAATCGGCTCATTAGCCGCAATTACGACAGTGGTCGTTGCAATTTTCGCAACAACCTTAAACAAGGCGAAAAAGGGCAAAAGAACAGCCATTTGGGTAAAGAATAACAGACAAGACGGAGGCGAACAGAAATGAAAAAAGATATTTTCAAAACTTTGAAAGACTATTCCGCCGGGTATCACCGAACGGCAACGCCCGAAGAGAACAAAATATACGACGCGGAAGTCGAAAGAATAAAAACGCGTATACTTGCCGACGTAGAACACTCACCCGAAATAATCGCCGAAGAGTTTTCTAAACTCTGGGCGACAGAATATCGCCGTTTGTTTTCGGGCGTATATTCTACATTTGCAATGACTCCCGAATATAAAGCCGTTGATAATATCTATATGGCACTGCTTGACAGTAAACCGTTAAAAAGCATTACCGTAACGCAATGTAATGCAGATAAAGGAGCAGACTATGCGAGCAATGACCGAAATTAAAAACCTAAAAGATAAATGCGGCTTGTTCCGTGAGTTTTGCAAAATCAACGACTTGAAAGACGGCGATTATTACAGCGCAGTTGATTATATCGAATATTGCGACGGCTTAACTTTGGCACAGACAATAGAAATAACGCGCAAATACGAACCTGATTTTAAGCGAAACGATTGTAATATATAATAAACCGCGCCCGTGCGGTATCGCGGGCAAAGGAGTTTAATATGAGAGAAATACTTTTTAGGGGCAAGCGAAAAGACAATGGCGAATGGGATTTTGGCGATTTAGAACATAACGGAAAGAATGTTCCTAAATGGGTTAACGGAAATGAAATTGTCCCCGAAAGCGTAGGGCAATTCACTGGCTTAACCGACAAGAACGGCAAGAAGATATTCGAGGGCGACATAGTGAGGTATGAAACGATAGACCGTAATGGATACGATGGAATTTACAAGGTCGTATTCGAGGACAGAAACGGTTGCGGATATTTTGGTATCGCATATTGCGATATTGAAACTTGTTGTTTTTGTTATTCAGTACCAGCAAGCCAAATGGAAGTAATCGGCAATATTTACGATAGCCCCGAACTTTTAAGGAGCAAAAATGGATAAAGAACAATTTAACGAGATAAGCACTCAATACCTTCTTGCCCTACCCTCTATGAAGAAATCGGATAAGACCGTTACGGCTTATAGTTTGGCTTTCAGGAAGTTTTCAGACTTCTTGAAAGCAGACGAACAGATAACGCCTTTAACCGTCGTAAATTGGCGTTCAAGCCTTTCTATGAGCGGGATAAAGACGAACAGCGTAAGGCAGTATATGATTTTCATACACTCATTTTTCGAGTGGTGTGTCAAAATGAAAATCGAACAGGAAAACCCCGTACACCTTGACGAGATACCCGAACATCAACGCGTTGAATACGACCTTTTAACTCTCGACGAAATCAAAAGCCTAATAACGAAAACTCCGACCGGGTTAAGCGGGAAAACGATAATCAGAAACCGCGCTATTATAGTTTTACTTTTGCAGGCGGGCTTGCGTAACAGCGAACTGCGTTCGTTGACCTTCGCCGACCTTGACTTCGAACAGAATAGAATTATGGTGCGGCACGGCAAAGGCGATAAGCAAAGACTTGTGGCAATGCCGAGAGTTGCAAAGGAAATAATCGAAGAGTATCTTTCGAGCGGTATTCGCCCGGAATGGTGTACCGCTAACGATTATCTTTTCGGCACGGATTCGGACGAAAACGGCAAAAGTACCGACGGTAAATTATGGAAGCAATTCTCGTCGCCGGCTCTGCTTATGCTCGTACATAGATACACCGAGCATTGCTGCGGACATAGCGTTAAAACTCACGCATTACGCCACGCTTTCACGAGTTTATGCGATATGAGCGGTATGCCGATGACCGAAATATCGCAAAACCTCGGACACTCTAACCCGCTTGTAACGGCACAAGTTTACCGTCACATACTTAATAATGACACGGCTATTCAGTCTGCCGTCTCGGCTATGGATAGATTTACGAACAGCCTGCAAGGCGCATAATACTTGACTTTCCGGCGAACAGCCGATATAATTAAAACTACAAACAAATAAAAATCTTATAAGGCTTGACGAACAGCAAGCAAAGGAAGGAACAAAATGAACCACGAAGAACTTACAAGGATTGTCAAAATTGCAAACGTTGAACAAATTAGACAAAAAATGTTTGAACTCGGTTATCGAGACGCAAAACAAGATGAAAAATTAAAGGCGATCCCTTTTGTTACGATTATTCAATCGACTATCGATGACACCGACCAATTTTTATCCGATGACGAACAATATTGCTTTGACGGGCATAAAAGCATAAACAACGACGTTGCATTCGGCGTTGAATTTATTACCATACAAACAATGGAGTATAATAAAAAACGTAAAATGTATATAACGAGCGGTTTCGATATTTACGCAAAGGAGTTAGTCGGTTAATGAACTTTTTCACTCCTCAACCCACAATAGACTATAAGCCATGCAATATATGCGGAAAGATATGTTTCAATTCCGACCTCATTTGGACGGCTAAACACGCAGGAATATGCAAAGTCTGCTACAATAAATTAAAGGAACAAAAGAACAATGAGCGAACTAAAATTTAATGTCGGAGATAAAGTAATATCATTTACGGGATTACAAGGCAAAATCGAAAAAGTTTTTAATGGAAAAGACTATATTCTTGCCTATATCAAATATGAAGACGGCAAGGAAGAATATATCACAGAATGCGATAAAACGCAAAACTTCGATTCTTTTTATTTAATCGGAAAGAATGTGTTTGGCAACAAAATCGAAAAAGAAGAACTACAAAAAGAACTCGCCGAAATTGAAGACCGCAAGAAGTTATTAAGAAAGCAACTATGGCGACTTGATAACGTTATGGTTGAAGATTGGAAAGAGAAAAAAAACGACCGAATAAAACGAGATAAAGAAACTGCCGAAACGCGTGTTGACGACACCATAAAACGGCTTAAATCTCTCGTCGATAATTTGCCCGACGGCAACAAGAAATCAACCTTAAACGCCGCAATAGCCGCCTACGAAACCAATAAAGATTAAAAGACAGCCCGCCGAGTGAAGTCGACGGGCTATTTTTATGCTCCACCTATTTTGAAATATCTGATGTAATTTGAATTTGACGCAGGTTTTATTCCCGATGATCCACCTGACGTTCCGGCTAGATTACTTATCACAATCGACCCAGTTTGATAAACAATAAGGGAATTGCTCATTTTATCTCCAACAAACACAAATGCAAACCTACCCGTCGCGCCATCCTTGCCACCGCCGACTATTTTGAAATCAGCCAAATTATCGGTTGTGTCAAAGCACTGTACGGCATACATAGTATTTAATTCAAAATACAACTGACGTCCTGCCGTCATTACTGTTGTTTTTACTAATCCAGATGTCGTTGAAACGGTATAAGACTTAGACGACTTAGTGATAGCGATTGTACTTCGAGTAAAAAAGTCTTGCGAAAAACTATAATACCATTTCGTATAGTTGTCCTCATTTGAAAATTGAAACAATGAAGACGAAGAGTTTATCGCCGTTCTAATCATTGCCCCGTTTTCCAATCTTGCATACTGCTCATCGGTAAATGTACCGCTACTGCTTGCCCCTATATCGACTATATCGACGGGAGTATCGACACTTAAATCGACAGGCAACCAAGCCACGGCATTGCGGAAAGAATCGTAAGTCGTAGCCACAAAAATATAGTCGCCGACGTTTGAATTTGCCACTGCGGTCGAATACGGAACGGAGATAACCGAGGATATATCGCCGATAAGCCTCACGTTCATTTTGGTAGATGTCTTTGAAACAATTTGGGCTTTATAAGTCCTTAGGCACTCTTTTGTAATTTGGGCAATCCTTTCGTCAACGACCTTTTCAATCGCCCTTTTGATTGCAATACTGTCTGTTAAATCTGTAAGCATAAGTTTCTCCTATACTCCCGATGAGGAAGTCACGGTAAAATTCGGAATATCAGTTACGCTTGTTGCGTTAATCGTCATCGCACCTGTTTCACCTATCGGCAACGAAAATGAATTGATTAAGTGCCTTTCCGTTGGGCTGCCGGGCTTATCCGTCCGCTGCACCGAAACTAACTGATTTTCGACCAAGTGGAACATTTGACTGCTTGTTATATTTACTGATTTCTGCAACACAGTCTTCCTCTTTAAGTAATATTCGGCAAGCGCAAGACATTGTTTTGAGTTGAAATAATTTGCTTTGGTCTCCCGGTAGGTTTTCAGTCCTATTGCCTGTATACTCGTATCGCTATTCGGGTCGTTATTGCTCGCTCTTCCCCAGACACCGCCGGAGGTGTTTCCACCGCCCGAGATGATTACGTCGTTATAAACCTGATCGTTCTTGATTGTTTCCGATATTTGCGATAAGTTGCTGTTACGTTGTGTAAACTGCCATAAGACAGGTTTTTCAATATCGTTTATATCGGTTTGCGACGGGTCTAATCTTAACGCTCCCGTCTGGTCATAACCTATCGTTCCCGCCAGCATTTCGTTTAAGTCCAACACTAATTGACCGAATGTACTGCCGCCGTCTCTGGATATATTATACGGAACTGCGGTCATATAAACCGTTCGCGTTTGAGAGCCGTCGCCGTCCTTAACGTCATAAGTCTTATTGTCGTAATAATTTGTGAATATCGGCGACACATTATCAATCATTGCAAGAATGTCCGAAGTAAGTTTATGATCGTATTGCGAGGTTTTTAACAAATTCGCAATAGCGGTATAAATAGAATTTTGAACACTGTTTTGCGATACCGTATATGTATCTGTTAAATTTCCGAATAAAGAGCCATCCAAATTCGCCCACTTATCAACCAACGGAAATGTTACGGTCTTACTGTTTTCACTCAATAATGATTGAGGATTTTTAATAAGCCCGACCATTTGGGGAAGGTAAAATTCAGTACCGTCGGGCAAAACAAGCCCCATTAAAAGCCTGACTTTCTGTCCGAACCAAATGTTGTTGACATTATATTCAAACGCGTTATCTAAATCCGATAATTTTATACTTGCTTTTCGCCTTGCCCCGTTCTGAAACGACACATTGAGCGTACCATCTTGAACTAATGCGGCAGATTGATATTTCGGATTATATCCACGTCTATATCCGTTTTCATTACTAAGAAAAAAAGCAACGGAATTATCCGGTTGAAGAAATTCCACTTTTGTCAGTTTCTGAAACGGATTTAATAAAGCGTCCAAATATTGCAAATAACGCTCGCTTTGATTAGCCATAGTTCTCCTTAATTTTGTCTGGGATTATCCCAATTCTCATCGTCGGGAGTTTGAATTAAAACAATATTTTTCATACTGCCTATTTCTTCCCACGGAATTGATACCGTAACTTCCTGAATGTTTGATTTTGTATTTATCGTTTGAGTTATCGGGGCTGAAATCGCGACCATATAAATGTTGCCTTTCATATCCTTTAAGAAGAACGTATTCGACGATAAACTTGCCGCATACAGAGAATCCATTAACTGAGCCGAATCCGAATACGTCGCATTAGACACATTCGATAAAAGAGCCTGTAACGTTCCACTCTTCCCTCGCCTACTCGACGCCTGACGTAAACGATAACCGGTAAAATTCGAGAGCCAATTTGGCGTATTGTTGTTGCCTATACTTCCCGCCAAAATGTTATTCCCGAAAACCCAATATCTGACAACGTGAAATACATTTTTTTCATTGCTATCAACCTGCTTACCTTCAATCAGATAATATGCGTTAAACGTCGGAGTTAAATCAAGGTCACTATACAATATAGGTATATCGTCATTCAAGTTTTTTAACTCATATGTATATGTTCTATTCGAGCGAGTACCGTAATCCCTTAGTTGAGACGCTGCACCAAGTCTGACAAACAACTTTTCCGATTGTTTATCCCGACGATAAAACACAGCCGTGGATTTTACCCCTTTAATATCTCCTGCGTTAAGAGGCTCAGTCTTTCTTCCGCCGGCAAAATTCGTTAAAAACTTAACTCCGTTATCATTCCAAGAGGGGTTTTTATCTTGAAACATATCGGTAGAAAGCGTTAATTTGCTTAAACTGATTGCAACGCCTGCCACACAAGGCACTCCACTCGGAATTGTATTGTCAGCAGTAATTTCAACCCAATTTATGGTTATTGTTCCTAAATACGACAGTGACTCACCCTGAATTAAACTTCCGGTTGTTGTATCATAGATATAAACCACGCGTTCGTTTCCGTCGATTTCAATAATGACATCTTCGACCGACACCGAAAAAATATGTTTTTGAGTGATAATACCGGAGCGGTTTTCAACGGTTATAGTTTTGTTATCACTACTGGTATAAATCCCTGTATATATGGTAGAACTTGAACTTTGGTTGTAAAAATAGAATTTCAAGCCATTCACTACTTTGCAACGCAAGTATATATAATACCCGTCGTAATAATTAAACTTCAAAATCTCTCCAACTACGACTTTTGTTCCCATCAAATATTCGATATTCGTCCAATCGATATATGCGTTTTCACTCGTTTCGTCAAAGCCTAACCACTTGTTAATAATACCGCAATTCTTATAACTTTCGGGAATTGACATTTTTATGGTATCATTATTGATTAGGCTTGTATAAGGAGCATTGCAGGCGAGAGACCAATCGCCTCCGTTTGTTTCTTTCGATAGATAAGTTATACTCGTCGTAGCAGAAACAACCTGTCCGCTTGAAGTTTCGATCGTACATTCGGCGGTATAAGTCAAACGTGGCAATAACCCCTCAAATTCATACTCCAATAACGACGTCGCCACCGGGAACGTGTCATCAATCAATTCGTCGTTACAAAACAAACGCCACCGAACCCATGCAATGCTGTCGTGTTGGTCTTGTATATAAGTACCTTTTACGATCGCTTTTGCAAGAGTTGAACCGTCATGGTCTAAAAAAAGTAAAGGCGTAGTACGCGTTATAACTGCCGAGGGAGCAACTTGCGTTATAGTTTTGAGACTATAACCCTCTTTCCAACATTGAGTTATGTAAAACGCATATTCACCGCCGTTAGTCATTTCCAACGACGCAGCCCAATCTATCGTATCTCCGCTGTTATTTATAAATTCAGCGGTAAAAACATTCGGATTACCCTTTGCGTCCGCAGGATATACAGGCGGGTCAACGCTTTTAAGTTGAATGCCTAAATCATTACTCAAATCACCCGTTATCGGATAATGTCCGATTTTTCTATAAGTTCCGTCATTTTGTTTTATATAAGAATCGATACAATATCCGACAAGCGGAGAACTGCCGTTTAACTGCCACGATACCTTAGCCTTATCGGCAGTGTCCACAACTCCACCGCCAACGCCAGCAAAAGACGAAGGGGTTATGTTGGAAGGTTGAAATAAAGCCATATAACTGCTCCTTTAATTTAGTAAACTCATATTTTCAAATAATTGCACAATCGTTTTCGTATGAGCGTCTTCCACGCTTATAGGAACTCCGTTTACAACATAAGAATTATTATTCGAGTTGTCAACGGCACTTCCGCCGTTAGTTATAACATCGCCTTTCGACAACACCGGACTACGGTCAGACGCCCCGAATAACAATCCCAGACTGTCGGCAAAAGCCTTAAACTGTGCGTTAGAGGTCGGATTTAGAATTTTCTCGGCTAATGCCGGGGGCAACACTATTTCGTCTCGTGCCGTCGCTTTTATTCCGCCTAGCCCCTGTAAAACGCCCCCACTGTCATATGTTGCAAAAGCCTTTTCGGTACGCGCACCGCTACCACCGCCACCGGTCATTGTCGGCGATGAAGAACTACCGGAAGTGTTGTCATCTGTCGCACCGTCGGAACTGTCACCACCCGTCGGACGAATATGTACACGTCCTGTTTCTTCAATCGCGTCGATAATTTCATCTACGAATTTAGGCGTTTCACCCGTTCCGAAAGTTCCATTATACGCCTCAGCCCATTTATTGAGAACTTCAAGCAATGTATCGTTCGTAAGATTGCCTTCCTTAAACAATCCCATAGCCTCATTCCAAGCAGCGTCGGCAACGCTTTCTTTTGCTTTATCGAGATTTTTTTGAGCGTTTTCGACAGCCTGTTCGTTTCTCTGCCATTCCCAATTACCCGTTTCTGCGTTAAACACACGAACATTACGTTGATTTTGAGCATCGGTTAAAGCCTTTTCCGCCTCTAAAACCGACAGTCTTTTTTCTTCGTAATCACTCGTTTCTTTTTGGGTATCGCGAATTTTTTTGAGCGTTTCATAAATATCTTCATACTTCCCGGCGACCTTAGACAAGTCGTCGACCCAACGAGACCCCGGATTATAAGAACTTCCGCCGCTTTGCAAAATCGAATCAAGAATATCTTTAACAGCATTTTGCTCAATCCCCGTCGAGGCGACCGCCTGCATTATATCATAAAGCAATGAGTCGTATTCTTTTTCCGAAGATACCCCATCTCTCGCAAGTGCTTTATAAGCAAGGGCTTTTACTTGCGCCTCTATGAAATTGTCAAGCGATTCTTGTATTTTGTCTGCCGTTTTGGTTATGTAATTGGATATTACGTCGTCGCCATTTAAGAATGCCTGTTTCGCCGCCTTTCTTAAATAGTCGATTCTGTCCGCCGCATTACTGTTCCACGCATTTTGGATTTGACGATCGCTATCGCCCAAAACGCTGCCGCCAACCAAGAAAACCTCTCCGCTAGACATTGTGTCCTCGTTAATCTTCGAGGCATAAATATCTGCCGCGTCCTGACTTTGAACACTCAGGCTTATGAGTTCTTGTGACGCCAACTCTTTTAATTTATTGTTGTATTCTTCTGTTCCCTCGGTTAGCCCGCGTAACGCTTTTGCCCTATCGCCCAGTTGCGAGACAATCTCTTTTTGTAGTTCGTAATATTTTGTATCTTGCTCTGCTGTCCTATCTTGAATGTTGGACAGTTCGTTATATCTCGTCGATAATTGAGCAAATTTATCGCCTTTCTCCTTTATCGACTCATAAGCCGATAGTGTCTCCTCTCTTGCCTCTTCTGCCCGTCTTTTCTCTTCTTCTGCTTTTTGGGTTATATGATTATATATTCCGAAAATGACAGTCGATACAGCCAAAGCCACAGTAACAATATTACCTACGGTAGACAAAACCATTGATAACTTTTGTTGCTTAGCAGATAACAACTCAGTCTTAACCGCAAGTTTTTCCTCTTCCGTTCCAAGAGACTTTAATTTTAATTTTAACTCACTGATTTTAAGCGATAATGTGTTTAGAGACGGCGTGACTGTTGACCTGACCTCTCGTGCCAATTTAGAAAAATGTAAAATTATTTTTGACAATCCGGCACTGATTTTATTTTTTGTCAAAGCCAAAACAACAGTCGAAATAGAAACCAACAGCGTCTTTATGCCGCCTATACTTTCTATAAAGCGTAAAAGTGTAGTTGCTAATTCGACCAAATGTTTTTTCAGCCCTAATATTCCCTGTTCATCATTCGCAATGGCTTGCCATTCGGCTTTTAATATATTAAGTTTTGCCGAGTATGTATCGAGGTATTCCTCGTTTTCTTTTTGCGAATAACCCTCTGCGCTAGACAACTTATCCTGCGCGGCTTGAACGCTATCCATATTGTTCAAGAGGGCAATAAAATAGTTTTTACGGAATGTACTTGCCGTATCGTAAATTTCGGTTACTTTGGCATAGTTTTCCCCCAGAGCGTCTTGTAACTCTTCATTAAGACTTCGCCAGTCTGAGTCGCCGAATAGACCCGAAAGAATGCCTTCCGAATCACTGTTTGTGCCTGAAATTTCTTTCGACAAACCCTGCCAAATATCTAATACCGTGCCTTGTCCGTGTCTGAAATTCTCGACAATATTCGCCATATTTTCGCTTAACTTGGCAAAAGTATCGAGTGCGGAACTTTTCGTGGAGAATTGAATAAGTGAGTTGACGGCTGTGCCGAGATTTTCACCACTTCTACCGGTCGCCTCGGATAAGGCGGTTATAATACTTACCGTTTCATCAAGCGAAAGATTTGCATTTTTAGCCGATGAACCTGTTCTTTGTAAAGCGGTTAAAAGTTTATCTGTCGTAACCGCGGCATTATCTGCGGTAATATTCAGTTTATCGACGATAAGCAATAAATCGCTTGCCTCTAAGCCGAATTGTTGCATTATGGCGATCAATCCGTCAGATGCTTGCGTTGCGTCGAGTTCTGCAACATTAAGGGCTATAACTGCCGCCTCGGTTGCTTTCAGCGTGTCGGCGGTATTCATACCGGAACGCGCGAAATTAAGAGCAATTTGACTTACGTTTTCAAACGTCTGCCCATAGTCTGCCGCCAATTTATATAATTTATCCGACAGGTCTTTGTTTCCGATAGATCCGCTCGGTAATACACGTTGTAATTCAACAATTCTATCTTCCGTCTCAACAAGCGTTTCATTGATAGACTGAAACGCACTCTTGATAAGGTTAAGCGGTTGCATTACCAAAGTCGCTACGACTTGCCAACGTAAAAAGCCCTGCATCATCGAGAGCATACCTTGCTGATTATCCTGAATCGCTTTGGTATTTTCTTTTACAGCCTGCGTGCTTTTAGTTTGAGTTTTTGTGTATTCTTCTACCGCTTTTGTCGCTTTGATTTTAGACGCAAATTCTTTGTTTTCTGCGTCCAACTGTTTTGTTATCGCCGTTGCGGTTTTCGCCTTTTGTTGGGCTAATTTTTGTTCTGCAATGGCGTTTTTATTGTTGGTTTGTAAAGTCTTTTGCGCGACTTTTGCAAGAGAGTTATAATACTTCGTTAAAGAGTTTATTTGCGCCGTAAGGTCTTTATTTACCTTAACGCCACTTAAAGAATCGGCAACCGACTTTATAGAAGTTTCGAGTTGCTTTAATTGCTCGGTGGCAAGAGTATTTTTCAGTTGTACGTCAAGTATTATTTTTGCCATAAGTCCGCTCCCGTTTATATGAACTACCGAGGAATCCTCGGTTGCTGTCTAAATTATCTGTCTTTACTTTTAAGGTAAGAATCTTTCAAATCGACACCCTCATTCGGTGTCTCTTTTTCGATTTTATAAGGTTTCATATATGCGATGAAATTATCTAAAATTTCTGTTTCTTGTTCTTTAACAAAATTATTCCAAAACGGACGCGGCGGCGGGTTTCCCCATAATTCGCCCGTTTGTATGCTTTCAATTAAATCATTTCCATTATTTACCTTTCCGAAATACTGATAAGCATGTTCCCCTGTCGGTGAGTAATCGAAAGTTAATCTGCCGTTGTCTACGCTTATAGTGATATTCTCAGGATCGCCGAGCGGTCGACCCAAACTCGGATTATCCGTTCTTCTCTGATATGATACCGGCGTATATCCCTCATACCAAGTTCCAAACAAATAAGAATAAAATGAATACAACATATCTCCGCTTACTTTCTGTAACGCTACGGGAATGTGTTTATTTATTTTTTCCGTCTCTTTTTGCACGTCGCTTTCAAGCCCGACAATCCCGACGCCCACTTTCAGAAAATCATTCATTTTACACCTATAAAAACAAAACGCTATATCTACGCCCGTATTTCAGAGCGTAGATAGCGTTTTAGTAAAAAATTACGCAGTAACCGTAACGTTACATATAGCCGAAATAGCGGGAGTAACGTCCGGAACGGTAATAGTTACCGTCGTACCGCCCTGCGCAACGCCCTCGATTACACCGTTCGCGTCTACCTTAGCCGTTGCGGCTGCCGCAGAAACATAATTCAGCGACGAATAAACGGGCTGGGCAACTGTACCGTCTTTCAACAGATACTTAACGGGAAGTTGAACTTTTGCCCCTTTGGCAACGGTCACACCGCCACCAACGACAAACAAACCTTCAACCTGATCGGTTACTTGACCGCACGGAACGTATACATAGTAAGCGTAAGGCGCGGACGAATTACCGCAGTTGCGGAAGTCGGACGCAGCGGGAACGTTATCGATATTCGCCAAAGCCTGCCAGTCATACGACGTGGTTGCGTTAGCGGTTTGCGACGCCGAAATACCTGCGTCACCCGTAAACTGAGCATACCTTACAACAAGGTACAAATAACCCGAAAGCGAGCCGTTCGTAACCGCCTCACCCTGCTTAGAATAAACGTTGTATTTGTAAGTAAGTCCTGCGACTTGCGGCGTAAAGTTCGACGGAAGATCGAGGACTTTTGCCGTAGCGACGGTCGTAAAATAGAATATATCATACGACGCTCCCGTGTAATTTCCCTGAACTTCGCCGGTGGTAAGATCGATACCGACATTTTCGCCCGTATATTCCGTCGCACCCGTAAGCCTTACATAGCACAATCCGTAAGTATCGTCAGCGTTTTGCGTATACGCTCTCGCCGGCGGATATTTTGCCAAATTCGAAATAGTAAGTTTTCCGCCAACCGGAACTACGCCCTGCTCGACGACCTCTACTACACCGTTATTCTGAATCGTACCGCCACTTATCATCGCACGCTGTCTCAAAGAAAACGCCTGCGAAGTGAGTGTACCCGATAAACGCGTGGTGTCGGGAATGGTTATAAGCAACGGATTGCCTATGCCACCCGTTATTTCACCGAGGTTGACACTCGAAGTGACAGAGCCTTCGCTCGCAACGGTATCGTAACCGATAATATTACCTTGCGCATCGGTAATTTTCACTTCCGCAATACCTTTGACGAAAAGGTTAGGGTCGCCAAAATGAAATTTATCCATTATAAAATCTCCTGTTTTTTATTTTTGTTTTGCACCGCCGAATTGCTTACCTAAATCGCTCGCCGACATTGTACCCATGCTTTCATCGATACTGTCGTATGCCCACGAAGGAAACGGATTACCTTTCTTAAAAGTAACCATTCCCGACAGTTCGGCTTGTCCGTAAAGAGTATATTTCTTATCACGGTCTATCGCCTTATATCGGTTTTCAAATTCCCGAATAGTCCAATCGTCAATTTCCCGTTCGCTTACCTTAGAAAAGTAAGCGACGGACGAAACCAAACTGCCTAAATCGGTTTTAAGTTTAACCTGATTGCCCGATTGTATTTCTTGTAATTGCTTTTGGGCTAAAACAAGTTCCTCGTTCTCGCTGTCGTCGGGCAATTCAAGCCCGTTTTGGTCGGCAATAAGCGGTCGAATTAACGCGGAAAAATCTTGGGGCGTAATTTCCGCAACATTATCGCCCTGCGTCATTTTGAAACGGACTATTTCAAGGTCTTTACCGACCTGCTTTATAACGATATTTTCGCCTTTCATATACTCTTTTAAGTCAAAATCGTCTATCCGCAAAGACAACGACATTAAAAGCAACAAACGGCTAAATAAACCGCTACCCGCTCCGTTCTTAATCGTTTCGTCAATTTCAAGCGAGAAGATCGCGTTGAGATAATCTTTCATTTGGTACTTAACAGGGAGCGTACCAAGTCGGATTATCAAAGCGTCTTTACACGTTAAAAATTGCTCATAGAATGACATTTTTATGGGATAAAACGTTAAATTAAGCAATTCAATGGGTTTACCTTGCCTAATTCTCTGTTTTTTTTCCCATTGTGATAATTGGCTCATTTCTTATCTCCTGCCTTTTATCGGTTGTATATCAATCGGATTTTTGCTCCGAGTGGTATTGATAGCAACTTTGCGCACCTTCGGTGTTTTCGACGCGTTTGGTACAGTTACAATGCCTTTGATGAGCGCACATTGCCGTCACGCCTTCTCTTACATTGAAATAATTCACGCCGTCCTTCATCAAAAGTTTACAAAGTAAAAAATCTAATTGCGGCTTTCTTACCGCATAAGGACATTCATACCTGTTTGACATAGCCTTAATACCCGTTTAATACGATTTCAGCCGTTGCCGAATATTCACCGTAACCGACTGTAACAACAAGCGGCTCGTTACTCGGTTTCAAACATTGAATTTGTGCCGACATTTGTTTCGGTGCAATCGACACGGCATAACAATTACCGTTCGCCCCGCCAAAAGTCCACGTCAGCGGCTTGTTTGTTTTTACACCGTCCTCATAAAACCGTGCTTTCACAACGATTTCGCCGTATTGAGTCACCTCGGTAGGCAGAACGCCCACGAATGCCACATACGGCTCGTTTATATCGCCCGCCACCGCAATTTCAAGCGTTGCCGAAATCGTAGCGTTTTGGGCAAGTGTCGCCGTAATAATCGCGTTTCCGTTCTTGTTTGCGGTTATCTCGCCGTTTTCGTTCACCGACACTACACCGTTATCACTCGAAGAATATGTCCAAGTAAGCGGTTTATCGACGGTCGGTAAAATTTCAACGTCATTAAGCGAAAAGTGAGCAGTAAGTTGAGCAGTCTGACCGACTTTGATTTTGTTTGCGCCGTCAAGAGTTGCCGAGTATACCGAGTTTTTACCGTTGGCGATAAATGTTTTTTCTAAATCGTCATACTCGTTGATAGTTTCTTCTTTACGGATTGTAAAGTTGAGCAAATGACAACTTTCGCGATCGCCTGAAAACTCCTGAATAAAATCCGTCACGCCTGTAACATAAAACGCCTGACTGCCAAGAATTAAGCGGTAATTTTGCTTAATTTGTTTCGTATTATCGTTAAGTTGACAAGTTACGTTGAAATAACCATCCGGTAATACAAGGTTGTTCGGGGTCTGATTGTCATTGCCGAGCATTGCATACTTCTCGACGATGATAGGTTCGGTTATAATATTCCCGTAATAATCGAACGAGTTGTATGACGAATTGCAACGAGCAACGATTGCGGTCGGTTTAACACTCGACACATTCGACGGATTGATACATATCCAAACACTCCCCGCAGTTTTTATCTTCGCACCGACGGGGAAATAATCAATATGTTTTTCGGGGAAAAGAACTATCTTAAAATCGTCTGTTTTTCTCCCCGAAAACGAAGAAGAGTCGCTTGACGAAACGTCGGACAATCGAATATTCGTATTGTTCCAACGGTAGAAATCATCAGGATTTAACCCTTGTACGTCGGCATTAAAATAATCACTCGCCAAATATGCCCTGTATGAGTCAAATGCACGAGATCTTCCCGCCATATATTGCCTTTGACGGCTTGCGTATTCTTCGGGGGTATTTTGCGGAACGCTCACCCCTCTGCCTATAAACGCTATGGCGTCCTTTACATATTTTTGGCTCTTTTTAGACATACCGCTTAACCTCTTTAATCAACCCAAATGCTTAACCTGCGTTTCAAAATTGCGATATATTTGTTCATAAGCCGGGCTTGATGTTTCAACAATCTGCGCATGGTCGGATTAAGGTCTTTGAATGCAACTGTTTTTATAAAACTCGCGAGATTGTCATACTTTTCTTGTAAAGACTGCAACTCGTCGACAACTCTGTCTTTTGCGGTTTTATGTTGTATTTCACTCATTTCGACGTACCTCTGAATAATCTTTTTTTGCCATTCACGATAAACTCCGTCGCATTATTTATGTCGGCGGTTTTACCGTGATTTTTTTTGTAATTTTCAAGTGCGACACAGCAACTTCTGTTACCTTTATCGCAATACTCGCAATAATCAAACGAGCCATAATATTTGCACATACCAATGCTCCCGTTTATGCAAGTTTTATGCCGTGACCTAGCGTCGGTTTATTGTTGCTGTCGCCAAGCATAGGATTGCGTGTAGTCGCAAGTTCAAGTCCTAGCACAAGTTCTCTTCCGACGTTTATATCGCCGTCGTAAATAGGTCTGCTACCACAATCGGGGTGACAACGCCGGTCAAACATAAATGTGCCAACACCTGTCATATTTACGCCGTTAAACGCCTCGATTATCGCTTGTTCGATTGCCGTTGTTCTGCTATACGCGTCAGCCTTAGAATTTGCCTCGTTGGTATAATGCGCCCAGATAAGGAAGTGGATTGCAGTGGCAGTCTTGAAACTGTCATTCGGAACTTCTCTACCCTCATACACATAAATCCGGGTCTGTGCATCTGTCTGGCTTTGCTTTACCCATATCTGAGGGAAAATCCTATACCCTTTTGCGGTTGGAGGATTTTCGGGCTTTTCGGGATTGAAAACCACACTCATTTTTTCTTTTATCGTGGGTAGTTTTTTTGCCAGCGGTCTTGCGCCGTCGTGATAGAGATATTTCCAAAATCGGCAACGCGAATAGGTGTTGTCATCTATCGGTTGATAATCGCCTTGCGGAGCGTCAATAAGATAATCGCATATTTTTCTCGTCAGGTCGGTAATCTGCGACATATCGTTGTAACTTTCCTGCGTGTTTATGTATGGAAACCATTGACTGTACTTAGGCATGTTCTTTCTCCGCTGTATCGACTTCCTTATTATCCGCGCCGAGTTTTGTTATCTCTTCCTGCATTTTTGCCGTAATCTCTTTAACTTTTTCAGGCGTTGCATACACGGAAATTGCCGATAACAAACGATAAATCGGATTGTTGTAGTGCAGTTTGAGATTTTCAATTTCAATATAAACCATTCTTTGAAGTTCCTTGAAATCGGAAATAATATCAAACGCCTTTTCCTTAAATGCGGGATTTAACTTATACCTTTCTATCTGATTGATGAGCGCACCGCCCGCGTAAAAATCGTATTGTTCATACGCATCTTGCTCTTCGCTTAACTCTATATCGAAATAATGTGCAAGCAAGGTATTTTGCAACAATATCGATTTCAACGCCGCGTTTTCGCCCTGAACGGCGGGAAGAGCGAGTATTTTATTTACTTCGGCTGTTTCCTTTTCGTTTACAACGTCAAGCAAGCAAAGTTTTGCAATTTGCGAAGAAACAGTCTGTTTCTCTGCAAGCGGCATATAGGTTTTAGCCTTTTCCATAAGTTCATCGGTTATTTTGAAATATGTCATAATCGTTCACCTTAAAACTTCAACCGATTTTGAGGAGATATAGTCGCTCGATAATACAAGTTTTGTGCGTACTGTCTCATTTCTTCGGCAAGTTTGCGGCGAAGTTGGTCAAGGCGTGCCGTATCTGCGTCCATTTTCCGTGCGCGATTCTGCTCGTAAAACCTTTTGTCCTCAACCTTAGCCACATTGGAAAGCCAATCGGAGTTAAAGCGATCCTGCCATACGACTTGAAAACACATTCCGAGAATGTTCTTCATTTCGATAGGCAAATCATTCTTAAATTCTCCGTCGGTATAAAAATCGAAGTCGAATATCGTACCTTTTGCGACAGGTTGTTCCGCACTCGCGTTTATCGTAATTTCGCCTTTCGCGCTGTCGTAAACGCATAAATCCGTCTTGACTGAGACAACGTTTTGAGCGTCATCTTTAACCAACACATGCGCCGAAAACAATTCGTAACCGATATACGAAATTCCCAACTGCACCGTAGTAGTAGCGGTAAGGTCTTCGGTTACGGTATAGCGCAAATCATCGCATTGTGCGGGAGTGTACCCGGGAGAATCTTTATCCCCCACGAGGAACGGTAAAACTTCCGGCGGTTTATTGAATAACGGAATTGCCGTATTCAGGTATGCCACCATTTTCCTCGCATAGAGTGGAGGGTTGTCTGTCTCCAACTCTTCAAGTCGTATATCGTCAACGTATTGAGCGCAATAGTGAGTTATTATGTCTAAAATCGGTGTCATTTTATTTCCCTTTTATTCAGTCTGCCGTATCGGCTAATACTTTCGCCATATCTTTCAATATAGCCTTAAACATACCGTCTTTGTCCGCCTCTTTGGATAATTCGTTGAGCCTTTGAACAAGCGGTTGATTTACCCTGCTGTCGTGCGCCATATATGCGTCGATGAAAAGCGTGGTGATTATCGCTTTGTGCGACGGGCAAGCCAGTTTGAATATTTTACAAATGGTATCTTCGGGCAACGCCAGCAATTTGTAATAAATGTCGGGTGAAAGCAATTCTCCGTCATCATATTTAAGACCATAACGCTCTCTCTCGTCATCGGAAAGCCCGGATAAAACGATAAGTCTTCTGTCTTTAAGACGATCGAGGACACTCGGGGTCAAGTTCTGCAAAAATTCTTTTTTGGGAATATCTCTCGTACCCCCTCTTCCCTGTATGTCTCCGAGCCTGTCGTTAAGGTGGACGGTCGAACCTTCGGCTACAACGCCCATATACAAAAGCGTAACGTATTCGTCTGTTTGGTCTTTAACGTAGACCGTCTGAGGTTGTACGTTTTGCATTGCGGTTTTAACCGCCTCTGCTACGGCTTTGTTTACGATAGCGTTAAGTTCCGCCTCGGTATACGTTTTGCGAATTTCATTCGCGCCTTTCATGGTTGCTTTTTTCATTTCCTCTGCCATTTTTCTTCTCCTTCGGAAAATTTAATTAGGGAATTGGTGGAGTTGCACACACCGCTACTGTTATTCCCGTATACACGGCGGAGAAATGTATATTCTCCGTCGTGTTTGGTTATTTTCGGTTTATAGTTTAAGAGTATTCCAAAATAACAAGGCTCTCAAACGGTTTATAAACCGCAAGTGCCGTTAAATCTGAATATTGATTATCTTGGAACTGAATGCCGGCTTTATATCGAATATGAGCGTTTCCTCGATGTCAATCGTCATATCTGCGGTTTCTCTCGGGGTAAACGTTATGGTTATGGGCGAACCTTCGGCGATAACACCTACCATAGGCGCATAACCGAGTTTTGCCATAACGTAAACGTTCTTCTTCGTTGCGCTGTCGAGACCGAGGAATTTCGGTTCATAGTTCTGCGTGCCGGGTACAACCGTAAGACCTGCCTCGATGAGGTCTACGCCCGCAACGTTGGCGAGGAAACCGTTCTTAACGAACTCCGTACCGATTTCGCCCTGAATACCCGCTACCGCGCCGTCTGTGCCGACCGTAGGAAGGATTTTGGAAAGACCGGCAAGAGAGCCGAGAGCCATAAGTTGATTACGGGAAACACCGTTAAGGGCTTGTGCCTGCATTAACGCCTGATTCCAGTTATCGAGCGAGAAACCGTCAATAACCATGCCCGAAGGCATATATTTCGAGTTTGCAACCGCCTTATTGAACTCGCCGAGCGTCATCGCGTACATTTTGCTTGCCGCACCACGCGCAAACGCCGCGTAATAACGACCAGCCTCACCGTCTATTATATCCTGATACCACTTGATTTTGGTCTTCGCGGTATACGGCTTGGGAGTAACGGCAATCTGGCTCTTGTAAAGGTACTGATACGGTTTACTCGAAACCGAACCCCAAGAATCATCGTCAAAGACGAAGAAGTCGTTGGAAAGTATGTCAACGAGTTTGGTCTCGCCGATTCTGCCTCTATCCCACGTTACGAGCCTGTCGGTTATACCGTCCATAACGGCGGGGAGCAGCGGAGTTATAACCTCTTGGGTTATCGACTGTAAAGCGTTAAGGAATATGGGATTTTTATACAGCCCGAGGTCGTTCTCGACTTCTTTCATATTCGAGTACGGGGCTTTACCGATCGCCTTATTCGCTTGCGCCGCACAGAAAACAACGGTTTCTACCCAAGTGTTACGCGAAAAAGACGCATAATCTTCGACTTTGGACAAATATTTTATGGTGTTGTTTTTGGTTGCGTTCGCAATCCTGCCGAAATATTCGGCGGTCGCAAGACGACCCGCGCTGATAAGTTCGTCACGGCTGATGTCTCTCGACTTCCCGTCCGCGGAGCAAACTTTTATTTTTTGGTTGTTGTTGGATTTGTAAGAGAAAATATCTCTCGACAAATTGTTCAATGCTTTTGCGTTCATTCTTTTCTCCTCCTATTAACCTGCGGCTTTTACACTTCTCAGGCATCTGACGGTTATCTTTTTCCCGCCGTCATACGCGCCTTCGATAAAGCGTTTGCTGAAATCTTCGATCGCGAAGTAAATGCTACCGTCGGTAGGTGCAGCCGCTACCGCGACAAGTAAACCGTTGGTTATAGTCGCGTATTTAAGCGATTCGGACGGAGCGGTCGAGAAGTTGCCCTCGCCGAAATTGTATTGCTCGCCGACCATAAGTTCGGTGAAGTCGCCTCTTTCGTCTGCCGGAAGAGCAAGCCCGAGCGTTTTACCGGGAAGATTTACGACCATCCCGTCGCTGTCTACCGCTTTGTTCACGTCGTAAGTGTTGCAGGCGTAAATGCCGGTTCTGTCCGCAGGAAGACCTGCTACGTTGCCGTTCGCCGCCGCGATCATATAGTAACTGTTTGCGTTTTTAAGACCCGCGTCTTCATATCCCAAAAGCGGGAGTCTTTCTTTGGTTACGCACAGGAAACCTGCGGCGCAGTCGTCGGGCGTAAAATCGCTACCGCTGAACGAGCCGAATTTACCCGTTACGTTTTGATTGTCGTTTCTCTTCGAGTTGGAAACAAAAACTTCAAAACGAGTATTCTTAATTTTGCTCATAATTGAGTTCTCCTTTAATTTTTTTTATTGAATGCCTTGATTGGTCATTTTATCGATAAGACTTTGAACGTCATCGCCGCCATTGCCCGTATCGGAGTTCGATTTGTGGTCTTCCCATGCGAAAGTTTTCTGCATTCTCGCTTTGTTCTGTTCGCGGATCTTACTCATACAACGCGCGTCAACGTCGCAACGCGCCTTTTCGTCGCCGACAAACTTGCCGTCTTCTTCCATTTCGGAATACTTTGCGACTTTTTCGTCGGTCAAAAGGTCGTCGCATTCGTTGTCCGCTATATCGGCGTTGGAATTTTCTCTGTTCTTCTCCAACTGGTCGCAGATGGCGTTTTTAACCGCCTCTTTTCTGCGTGCCGTTTCTGCGTCCTGCATAGTTTTAAGCGACTTTTCGACCGTTTCCTTACTCTCTTTTACCGAGTTGAGTTCGGCTTTAAGACCGGCGTTTTCGGTAGTCAGGTCGTCGATTACAGCGTCGAGGGCGACTTTAACTTCGTTTTCACCTTCGCCAAAAACAACAGTCGCGTTGACGGCGGTTTTAACGCCCTCGACAATCTCGCCGTTGTCTTGAACTGCGGTAGAAACATAAGCATCGTTTTTGTCGAGCGACAAGAGAGCGACTTTCTCGCCGTCTACGCCGACAACTCTGAACCCGTTGAACTTACCGTTTTTTAAGTCTTTGAGTTTCATTGTTACTTTGTTCTCCTTTTTTGTTTTTGTTTGCGGATTTTGATTTTGGTTTTGCTTTTGCATTGACGCGACCTTTAATGTCTCTTCTCTAATCTTGTCAACGCCCAAAGCGGACAAGGCTTTGATATACGCACCCGTAACAGCGGGGGCGACGTCATCGCCCAATATAGTCGTGCCGAGTATCTGATATTTGGTAAACACTTCGGTAGAACCCTCTTTGTGCATTTCGTCTATAAGGGTTTCAATGCTGATAGACATTCCGTCAAGACCCTGTTTCTTGATTTTTGCCACCAACTCCTGTGCATACCATTGCCAGATATACCCAATGCCTACTATCCATTTTTTGCCGTCTTTTTCTTCGATTCTTATATCGCTGTCATCATCGAAAAAGCCGACTATTCTTTCGGCGGTAGAACTCATAAACGAGGCAACAACACTCCCGTCGGGATTGTTTATTTGTCTGAAATTGTGTCCGTCGCCGATTTTGTCGCCGACATAAGCGACAAGTATCGGGGTCTTGGCAAATAGCCCTCTGTGTTCTTCTAACCGCTCATAACGCCAATCGTTATTGTTCGTTATGTCGTTCAAAAGCCATAATTCGGCTTTTTGCCGCCAACCGTCCTTTTCGGCAAGAACTTTAAGTTTGCCGATAAATGAGTTGTAAATTTTCCCGTTTTCGGTTATTGTCTTGAATTTGCTCATCGTCGTTTCCTGCTTTTGAATATATAAAAGGGGCTACGAGCAACCGTCGGAATATTTCCCGATAGTTTAACTCATAGCCCCGTTTGGCTGTCGTTTACGACCCGTTTGTCGAAACCGCATATATATTCAGTTTTTGATATTACTTCAAGTCGAGATTATCGATAAACTTTTGTAACGTGTCGGACGTCCCTTCGCTTAAATCCTGTTCTTCGACTTCTTCTTTTTTAGCCTTTTTACTTTTACCGTTGACCGAGGCGTTTGCAATTTCTTTAATTTCGCCGGTAGTAACAGTTCCGTCGGCGACCGCTTTGTTTACCTCGTCGATGACTGCTTTGCCCTCTTCGCTTTCATAGGGATTTTCAATTTTTACCCCGAGAAATCTTTCAAAAATTCCGTAAAGAGCAATCGACTGACCGCCGAGGATAAACCCCGCCGCAACGTCGTAAACGGCTTTCAACACATAAATATCGTATAAGTATTCAAACAAGCAACCCAACGCAAACGGCAACAAAAGAATAACCGAATTTACCGCCTTACGCGTTCTTTCCACCTTTATTCTTACCGTAAAATGCTTGATAGGTAATTTGATTGCCTGCGTAAGAAGGAATATTATAGCCGCCATAATCCATATCATAACGTATCGATTATGCAGTATATGTACTACAAAATCCATAACTATTCCCCCTTACTCGGTTGCAAGTTGTTTGTCGAGATTGTCCAAAACGACCTTGAAACTTTCTTCGACCTTCTCTTCGATTTTTCTTTCTGCCGTTTCCTTAAACGCCGCTTTCTGAAGGTCGTATTTCTTGATTATCTCTTCGGTCTGTTTGTTGTACGCCTCGTTCGCGGTGGTAAGTACCTTGTTTTTCTCTTCTTCGAGCCTTTGACATTCGGGGTCGATAACTTCGATATTCGCTTTCGCTTTCTGGTTGGCGATCTCCGATTGTTTCAATGCCTCGATATTCGCTCTCGCTTTAAGTAGTTCTTGTTTTATACATTCCAACATATAATAACGCCTCCGCTTAATAAACGACCTGCGGTTCGACCGCCGCGGTTTCGACGCTTTCGTCACGAATTTCTTCGGGCGTCGGGATTTCGGGTTCGGGATATTTTATCAGCCCGAGTTTTGCGGCGCAGTCTTCGAGTTCGACGATTTCGGCGGATAATCTGTTTTTGTCGGTTTCCGCGATTTCTTTGTCGAGATTATCGAGTTCTACCGCAAGTTGCGCTCGTCTGGCGATTTTGTTTTCATAATCATCTACGAGTGCTTGCCTTTTCTCAATTTCAGCCACGATAACGTGGTCTTTATTGATGACTTCGTAATCCATTTTCGTTTGTTCTCCTTATAGATTTTTAATAATTTCATAAAGTCCGTTTTCACCATGTCTCTTCCCTGAAAAAAGACGTTTATTTAAGATTTGCCTACGATTCAGTTAAGAATGCCTAGCCGTTTCAAGAGGAATACAATCCCTATGCCTGCGCCGATTATTAACGCCCATTTAATGGTTTGAAGTATAGGCTTATCGAGTTTCGACAGGTTTCTGCCGAGTTGGCGGAAACGATTGACAAAATCCGAATACGAAAAATCTTTCGGCACGGAGTATTTTTCGCCTTTCCCGTCCAAAACCTCGACCATGTTGTCGGGTGCGCTGTTGTAAAGATACAAATACTTTTCGACTTGCTTTCTGCGCTTATTGAGCATTTGCGTATGCCTAGCATCCTGTTCGAGAGTGTCCATTTCGTACTTGTGCTGCCGATTGAGTTGCGCCCGTAAATGTTTTAGCCTTAACTCTCTTGTTTCGGTTTCGTAAAGACTTTCGGCAGTCTGAACGTTACGCCGACGAATGTCGCTTGCCTCTTTCGCTAAGTCGGATTTTATCCGCTCTTCGCCGCACCTGCGCCCCAACTCCTGCACTTCTTTCGATTGTAACAGTTCGTTTTCTTTGTCCTTTACAACGTCCATTACACTCGTTTGATTTTTGGCGTCGGCGGGTACGGCGACTTCTGTTTTATTGTTTTTTTCTTCAATTTCTTTCTCGGCGAGTTTTCTTAACTCGTCCATAGATTTAAGTTCTGCCATAATCCACACCAAACTCTGAATGTTTTGTCTTTATTCTTTTATTTGCGGAGCGTTGTTTTTTACCCAGTTGTCAAACGAACTGTACGACGGCTCATTATCCCACATAGACCAAGCGTCCAACATAAACGCCCTGTCTGCGCTGTTTCGCATTTGCAGGTCTTCAACCTTTCTTGCAAGTGCCGAAAACTCTTTATGCTCGCCGTCTACCGTAAAGACAAACTCTCTCAACGCCTCGTCGGTATCGTCGATTATTCCTACGCAAACCTCGAAAACCTTATCGAGATCGCCGAAATCTTCGACGAGTTCGTTTATGGGTGGATATTCGACCATTAAGCCCTTTTCGGCTAAAATAGCCTTAAAGTCGTCGACATAATCGGGTTGTTTATGTTCGAGCGAGTGTATGTACCCGGTAAGCGATTTTAAGCCGAACTCTGCCCAAGTTATTTCTTTTATGAAAGCGAAAAATCTTTCCGCCTCGCCGTATGCCGTCATAACTTTTCGCATAAGCGGTTTAAGAAACGCTAAATCCGCGTTGTCATAATTGTAAAAATCTCTCTTTTTCATACCTTATCCAACTCCATAAGCAATGTTCGCTTTACTTCGTACACTTTACCGTTCATAATTTCAAGCCGATTTCCGCGCCGTCTGCACTCTTCGGCAAGCGTTTCTATCGTCTTTATGTGGTCGGGAATATCCGTGTATAGGGTTTCACTTTTACTCGGCATTGTGACGCTTTTACTCGGTATATTCGTCGGGGCAAAACCCGAGGAATCGTATCGATTAGTTTGCATTGTCTACCGCCTCTGTACTCCCATTGAGTTCTTTCTCATCGGGTTCTATTACTTCGGCATAGGTATACTTGCTCGGATATAAATCTATCGCCTCGTCGTATATTCTGCCTGTTTCGAGTTGAATAATTCGTTTACCGTCGTCGCTCTTATGCTGTACGAGTTTTTCATTTGCTACCCCTTGTTCGTCAACATAAGGGTAAATTTCAATCACCGACATATTTTTCTCCTTTCTTAATGTTGTTTTGAGGTTTGCTTAATTAAATTGCAAAGCAAGGGGCAACGATACGCAAACTGGAGGCACTGTTTTGACCGTAACTGCCGTCGCCGTTGACACCACAAAAAAGAAAATTATTATGTATGTAAGGCGACCGCAACCACCAAAAGGAGGAAGATGAGTCTCCAAGCCGGGTCTTTCGTCTTAATAGTAATGCATTATCTGTCTCCGCGCTTGCATAATAATCAAACCTATCGTATTTAACACATCCTGTTTCCTCTCCTTCTGCCGAATAATGTTGCTCCATAAAAATTTCGGTTTCGGCAGGTAAGAATAATTTATTCGTACTTTCACGAGGCGACGGCGCAGAATAACTGTACTCGTTAAGAGAGATTTCGCTGATTGCAAGTTTCATATCATCAGGCAACCACCCCCATACGGTTATGTCAAGCGTCGTATTTTTCATTTGGCACATTGCCCAACCGCCTGCCGTATACGCTGTTACGTCACCGTCTGTAACTTGTGAAGAGTTAATAGGATAACTCGTTGACAAGCACTCGACAAATTCAAAAACACCGTTCGTTGTTCCGCTACCGTCCGTAAGGTTATATCTACCCGACTGCATATCTGCAATTCTGATATGGTAAGTATTTCCGTCGCCGAGCGTGACTTCTTTCTGGTCTCCTACTGCCCACAAGCCCGAGGCAAGACCATTTCGGAACGCATGACGTATCATAGTCCAACCGTTATCGCCGAATACAGGCTGTAAAGGAATATTTTTGCCATCCCAGTAAATCGCAGCAATATTCAAATCTGCATTCACTGTGAGCGTGCCGCCGCTTGTGAAGTCTTCACCATTTACTTGCAAGAGATAAGGCACAAATCCGCTTTCAGTTGCCGAAGTCGTGATTGTTACGACTGTACCCGCTAAAATACCGTCGCCTTGACGATAGGTCTTTGTGCCGTCAGAAATCGTAACACTACACGATAGGGTTTCAATCGATTTAACCCCATAACCGATTTTTTCTGTGCCGCTCGTACAATAGTATATCGCATCGGCATTTTCGACGGTCGTTGCCGAAACCGTACAAGCCTTATCGCTGAACCAAGTCAAAGCATAACCTTCTTCATTGATTGTCGGCAATTCACTCCCCACAGACAATACGCCTGCGCCCACATATCCGATTATGTTACTCGCTTGCGTAACCCAATTCGTTGCGGTTTTATAAGAGTTTACCGCATTATACGGCACAAATATTTTAATGTTTGTTGAGTTTTCCCACGCTGAACTTCCCAAACTTGGTACTATTGTAGACATAAAATAAAAATCACAACTATCGGAATATTGAAATGCGTATGAACCTATGCCTATCACTGATGGTGGGAAAATGAATTGCTCATTTATCTTTCTGTAATTATACATACTTGCGCCAAAACACCGAAACGGTATATTCTTAAATGTAGATTTTGAAAAGTCCAATATAAGTGTCTTTTGTCTCAGGTTAGGTCTTAATACACCAAAATCATAAAACGCATAGTCATTCAAATTGTTAATATTGGAATTTGAAAAATCACATTCGCTTACCTTACGGCAGAGCGCAAAAGCATAATCCTCGACACGCCCATTGAAACTCGCGGTGATATTGGTTACAGTCTCACAACCATAAAATGCTTTTGAGTCAATATTTTTAGTCGTTTCGGGAATTATTATGCTCGTTAAACTGCTACAATTTTCAAAAGCGGAATCACCTATATGCTCAACATTACCCAAATCTGCCGACACCAAGTTTGTGAAATTATAAAAACGATAGTCCGCTATCTGCGTTTTATCGGGTGGCATAACAAAATGCGTTAGCGACCCGTCAATAATACCCGCGAGCGAATCGGCAGATTCCATTTCACCGACAACGCCACCGATATTTACGTCTTTTTTAATATTGGCAGGAACAAGCGTGTCGGGTTTTACGACAGTACCTTTCGTCAAAAGATACCCGTCATCAGGCGTGATGACCTGATTGCCGTTTGCCATATCGAGGTCAACCGTTTTTTCTTGCGTAGGCGTAGGCTCAGAACCGCCTTTTATACCTTTCATCGCAAGAAGTTGCCAAAATCTGTCAGCCATAATGTATTACCCCTTTGCCGTCGTAGTCGTTACATACGCCGAAACCGAACCGCTTACGACCGATATTAGATTAACTTTTATCTCGGTCATTCCCTCTATGTAATAGGCGTAAACACCGTTCGCGGTAATAGAACTTTTAAGATTAAAAGCCCCGTCAAAACCCGTAAGGTTTACAAACTGTCCGCCCGAACGATTGCAACGCCCTAGCACCTGCATAGTAAACGCAGACGCGTCGCCGTCAACCTGAACGAAAAGCATTTCGCCTATGGTGTTAGGAATTACTTCGCTCTCGCTCGCGGCTGTTTTGCCGTCCAAAACGAGTTTCATTTTATCTCTAATCATTTTGATTATTGCTCCTTTTAGATTTTATTCGTTGCCGCCGTCGCCGCTGTCTGCGGATTTTTCGTTGCCCTCGGTTACACCCTCGGCTTTCGGTCTTCCGCCCGTGGGCGGTAAACCGCTATTTTCTTGTTTCGCCGTATAACTCGTTATCGGCGGAATAAGCATATCGAGAAGTCCGCTTTCTTTTACCGTCTTCATCATTGCCAATTTATCCACCCAACTTTGTCTGTCGAGCGCGGCTAAAATGAAGTGCGCCGAAATATCTCCGTTCGCAATGGCGGTATTCGCATTCTTTCGTTCCTCTTCCTCGGTGTAAATAGTGCCGAAGAAGTGAAAATCCCACTCGTATTTAAGATTGAGCGATTTATATATTTCGCTCATCATACGCTCAAACTGACGATAAACGCACTCGCTGTATCGTGCCTCTAACTTTGCCGATAAATTTGCCTGACCCGCTTTCGGATCGCTTATCGGAATAATCGCGGCAAGCCCGCTTTTTTCGGTCGCATATTCGTTGAAACTGCTTGCAACCTTATTCGCATTCGCGCTTTCGGGATAATCGTGCGACTTAATGTTTTGCACGGGCGCGGAGAAAAATGCCGTGCCGCTCGTGTTGTTCGCCGCCATAAGATTATCGAAGAAAGCCTCAAACATAAATTTGCCAGCCTCGGAAAGCCGATAATTGTCGGGTTTTGTCGCCCCGTCGTCGTTAAAGTACGGGATTTCGCCCGTAAATATCTTTATAAGCGGGTTAAGCAACAAACTTATCTGCGCATTTTCGTAGTCAGCCTGTTGAGCATAAGTTATCATTAAACCGCTCAACGGACTTGCGACGTTTACGGTCGTGTCGTCTATCTCGTATACCCAAATTTTTTCAACGGGTAAACTGACATAATAAAACCACCTGCCGTTCTGCTCGAATACTCTCGGACTTCCCGCCGCATTCGCCTTAACGTTGCCGAAATAAAACTTTTTATCTTCGCCCTTACACGAAATGCTTGCATATCTGACGTTCTTACTTCTGTCGGTTTCTCTCGGTTCGGAAAACATATCGTTGAAATCGTCGAGATACGGTAAAAACAAGTCTCCGTATTGCCTTACGTCAGTACCCGGTTGCATAAAATACATAAGATTGAACGAAACGGTATACCCCGAAACGTTGTTTCTGCCGATTACCGTACACCAGTCGATCGGCAAAGCCGTCATAAACGCAAAATTGACTTGATTATGCGTTTTATCGACCCTCACGCGGGGGTAATAAACTACTTTACCCTGCGTTAATGACTCACCCGTTATTCGGTGTGCCTGAGCGTCCGGGCAAAGTTCTTTGTTGAGTTTATCGAGCAATATTGCCTCGCGCTTAAAATCTTTTGCCCGGGCGTCTTCTGCCTCTATGTATTGTGGCTTGAAGTAATAACGATAGGTCGGTATATCCTGATAGGTTTTTATTATCTTGAAAAACGGATAAGCCGTCCATTTAAGCGTTTCGCTCGTCTGTCTTAACGCAATTTCGTTTTGATACGGCGCACGCAGAAATTCGGCAATGTCGTCCTTGTTATAATCGGCAGGTAAAGATTGAATGCCTTTCATCCTGAGGTTTTGAACGCTAGGCATATTTGCCCAATATCCGCCTGCCCTGCTGAACGCCGAGTAAAACCCTTGCGCCGAAATCGCACTGCCGTAATTCTGCATAAGACTTCTGAAACGGTCTAGCATAGGCGAAAAAGAAGTTGCATTCGGTACGGTGTTACCGGTCGGTGCCGAATTGGACTTAACCGCACCCGTCTCTTTTGCGGCTTGCTCTCTCGCTTTTTTGTTGGCACGACAACGGGCAACCCTTTCGCGATTTTGGGCTTTCTGCCTCTCCCTTTTTTCGTCGTTATTAAGTTGTGTCGTAGTCGTTTTTGCCATATCCTTTAATTACCTTTTTCTTTGTCGGCTTGTGCCTTTAATTCCTTTTCAAAAACCGTTAAAAACTCGCTTAAAGCCTTGTTTATATCGTTAGCCGAATCATTTATCGTTTCGGCATTTACAGTAAGTTTTACGCCTAAAAGCCACCGTCTCTCCTCGGGTTTTAACAGCCCCTCGTTCGTCGTCGGAATTTCTTTCATTCCGTCAATCGGCTCATAGTGGTATGCAAGCATATAGCCGCTGTCGGTCGGATTAAAATAAGTGTATTCAACCTCTTTCGGCAGTTTACGATATGTCGAAACGTATAATTTGTACTTCTTCATTTATCTTCTCCGCAACGAAAGCAAGTTGGAAACTTTGCTATTTTGTCGTTTAATCTGCGGCATATACCCGCTATGCTTAAACTCGTCTATCTTTTTATCCCAATCGGATTTCGGTTTGTATGTCTCCTTGACAAGAGTATCTTCAAGCATTGATATAAGCCTTAACCCGTATTTTGCCGCCGAGTGTCTATCTCTTTGTATCGTCTTATGCTTTCTGTCCTCTTTTACCGAAGTTCCGCTCGGTTTGACTTCGAGATTCTGAATCTCTTCTACCCAGCCGTTAGTTTGCTTATACGGCAACGCGATTTTACCGTCGTCGAAGTTGTCTTTTATGCCGTGATTGAGTTTGTACGCCTCTACTCCGTCAAGAACGTTGGGTATAAGGATTTCGATATTACCTTGTTCCCACTCTTTTTGAAGGTATCGTATCATTACGCCCTCGTCATCCGTTCCGCCCGCTCTCGTCGCTTTAAGCGGATAAATTACGGGCAAAGCGTTAGGCTGTTCGATTTCGGTATATGCGCAATGCTTATAGCAGCACAGCGCGGGCGTTCCGTCATTCGTAGGTTTCATAAGTTCCTGCACGACCGTTTTACCGACAGCACGGGCGTCGACGACTATATATGTCGTTTGTCCGCCGTCCATACAAAACCTAAGCCATAAATCTTTAAGTTTTCGCGCCTGTAAAGCCTCTGTATGCGGCGGTCGATACGAATCTACCCAAACCGCTTGTTTTTTGTATTTATCGCGTTTTGTTTCTGTCGTGAACCTTGTACACTTCCATACAACGTCCGCACAAAGTGCATTTCGTTGACCCTCTTCGTAAGAAACGTCGTGAGCAACGACATAGACCGCGTTTGGGTCTCCGCAATGTCCGCTTTCCATTGATTTCAACACTCTGCTACGAGATAAAATCTCATCGGTAAGCATTGGGTTTTCGCCAGTACCCGTGTATAAGACTTCCATTTCGCGTTTCCATACTTCCGTAGAAGAGGTCTCGCGTTCTTTTTTGTAATAGGCAATGTCTCGCAAATTACAAAGCAAAGCGGAAATCCACGATATATCCATACAAAAGCCGTCGTATTTATCGCCGTATTTCATAGCCTTTAACGCCATTGCTCTATAAACCGTAAAAGCCTTATTTTGCCTTGACGCGGCATTCGAGATATACGATTGCTTTAACTGTATTCTTGTTCTGTCCTTTACGCCGTTGACCGTTCTCGTAAGTCTATGACCTTTTTTAACGTCTTCTTCAAATGTCGTAAAGTCAAATCCGTCTTCGCCCTCTTGGGCTATTTCTTCGCCGATTAACGAGCCGAAATTGTCGCCACGCGGAGCGTACATTGAAAACTCGCTGCCGTTGTTGGTCGTTATCTTAAACATTGCGTCGCGGTCGTTGTTTTTGTTCCACCAACTTGCAAGCAGCGGATAACACTTTTCAACCGAGGCAAACGCCTGAGACGCAAGAGCGGCGGACTGCTTTTGGTTGGGCGCGAAATACCTTACTCGTTCGCCCGGGTAAACAACACCGTCGACCTCTTTACCTGCCAGAACGACAAAAGTTTTCGTTATACCTCTTGCGCCCGTAATGTAAGTGGTTTGGTATCTAGCCTGAACCCTTAACATTATTCTTTGCGGAAGTTCCAACCCGTAAGGCGCATTCGGCGATCGCAATAGGTCTAAAAGAAAGTCGGGATAAAATCTGAAAAAACTTATAAGCAAAGCCCACGCGTCTTTATCGACATTATCGTAATCGAAAGCCTGTTCCTTATTTACGGTTTCCCAACGTCCGCGTTTTTGCGACCACTTTTTCCCTTGACCGCTGTAATATCCCGTCGGCATTACTCTTCACCGCCGTTTTTCTTCTTCCGGGGCTTTTCAATCTGCACTTTCGTAAGCCCCGCGTAACGCTTTGCCTCTTTCTCCTGCTCTGTCTCTTCCGTCTCAAATTCACCGTATTCGTCAACCGCCGCGTACTCTTCGGGGAGATTGATTAAGGTCGGTTCATCGGCGTTTTTACGCATTGAGTTCATAATATCGAGTATTACTTGGTCTGCGACGTCGAGCGAATATTTGTATTTTTTTGACTTCGCAAACTTATCTCTCAACACCTCTACCAACTCGTCGTAAGTAAGCAGTTTACCGCTTTCCATAAGCCCTGCATTTTCCAACGCCAAAACCATTGAATCCAAGCGTAACGCCTCGACGGGTTTTTCGTCTTTCTTTCGCAACTGTTCTGACGCAAGAATGTTATCGATCGACTTTTGGACTTTATCGAAACTGCCGGCGTCGCCAATGGATTGTAAATAATCCTGCGCGACCCTCAACTTTACTACGCGTCGTATATTGTTCTCCATAGTCTCGTCGACGGTAACGCCTTTATAACGCGAAATCATAGCGTCGTATTGCGTATCGAGTTCTTTATACACTTCGGAAGTAACCGTAAAACTTTGCCAAAGGTCGCGAGTTCCCCACTTTTCGCGTTGCTCTTCCGTTCCCGGCAATCTGTCAAGCCGCTCTTTCTCGCGTTTACAAAATTCCGAAAAATCTTTCGCCTGCATATTCTTGCCGAATATCCGGAAGAGGTTTGTTTCGCCGTCCGAAAAGGTCGCCAACCTTTCGCCGATAAAGAGTTTATTGTTTTTATTGAGTAAATCTATATAGGCAAGCCAAACGTCATTAGTCGTAAACAGTTCATCAGTCACGATTAACGGATAAAGCGGAACGTTGTATTTTAGACAAGTGAAAAACAATGCCAACGATTCACCGTTCTTTTGCTTTAACTCGTTATAGGTTTTACTTTCGCAATCTAAACAATACGGCGAGCCTTCATATCGGCTGTTTTCTTCCGAGAGTTTAGCCCCGCAAAAGTGACAAAAATATTCGGTTGTACTCGTCTTTCTGACTTGTTTTTTCACGCCCATGTCTACCCCTGCGAAAAAATAACAAAAAAGCCCTGCGAGTGTTACCTCGCAAGGCTTATAAAGACAATTTGCGTAAACGACACAATGCCCTTGTTCTTACAAGAGTAACCCAAGCGGCACATAAGCAATTAAGAAACCATTGCCCGAGTTCCGAAACCTTTATCGTTCCGTGCTATCAAAGTGTCATTTACAACGGCGTATAAAAACGCCTATATTCAATTTACATTACCATATTACATCACGATTACAAATTTGTCAAGAGGTTATGTAACTTTTTTTAGTTAATGCTTAATTTTTTTTTGAGAAAGGGGGGCGGCTTTCTCTCGACTAAATACCGAAATTTCTTTGCTGTGTTTTTTATTTACAAACGCGCCGCCCCGCGATTGTATCTTCTTTATTTATCATGACGAATACATAAGCCAACGTTCTATATTTTCCTTTTCTTGTTTTTTCTTCTTATATTCCGCCAAAAACGCAAATTGTACATATTTTGCGCAAAATTGATAAAAACTTTTGCCGACAACGAATTGAGATAAATGTTTCCATATCATTAGATAACTTTCGCCGATTACGTTATCTATATCACATAAATCACCATACGCATTAAACCTTTTCACCCCAATATAATGTAACACACACTTGATAACATTACTGTTAAAAACGGATAATTGTTCTGGCGACGGCTCAATCGTATACCCTCTCGCTATAAATAAATTATCTATGCGACAATTCATAACGTTGCCGTCTTTATGATATATTTTTACTCCGTCCTTATAGTTTGCACCGAAAGCCTTATATACTTCTTGTGCCAACGAATGACATATTCTGCAATTCCCTGATTTTCTACGCAAATTTATATGAATATACGGATATACATACCCACGGTCTTTACGATAGAAGACTTTACTTTCTTTATTTTTGGCATTTCTTATTCTTCCAAAATTACTTATCTTGTAGCCGTTAAATGGCGGCTCTAAATTTTTCCATATCTCTTCCATTTTCTTTTCATAAGGCGAAACCGCCCTTTCGCCTGCACACTTTTTTTGTTTTTTGATGCCTTATCTATGAAATATTCTGATTGATGCTTTACTTTATCGCTATCGTTTTAATTTATTTACAATCGTGGAGCGGCACGCTTGCATCGTTAGTATTTTATGAAGCCGTCGCCATAGATTTTATTCAACTCGTCTATAACGTGCTTCATACCTAAACCGTCTTTGGTCGGCTTCCAAAAGCCGTCCGTGTCATACGCCCCGCCGCCCATACAATACTCGTATTGACGCGGATGAATTTTTTTGAGTAATAAAAACCTTTCGTCGCCTTTACAATGCGCGGAATACATACAGAAGATACAACCTGTCCGTTTCGCGCCTGTCGTGCATAACTTGCCGCAATCGCAAAGCGTTGCGCCGTATTGATACCCGCCGTCATCTTTCACTACGACTTCACCATACACTTTTGAAATCGGTAGATTGTTTTGCTTTATGTATTGCAGAACGTCTTGCTCCGTCCAAAAACTCATAGGGTTACTTATCGGCGATTTCATATCGAAACCGTTACATCCATTGCGAAGCCACTGCTGCTCGCGCAGTTGGCTTTCTTCCGCCATTTGTGCCGTCATAGGCATTTTCCCCGTGATTTTGCTGTATTCGTGAGCGGGTTTCTTTTTCATAACGTTGCAACACATGTGCGAAATCTTAAAGTCCGTAAAAAGTAACGGCGCGTACTTCGTTTTATTGTATTTGCTTTCGTTGCCGTTCTTGTCCTTTGCTGTGCCGAATAGTTTTTGTAATCGATACGGGTATCGATTACCCGTCAACGCCATTCGCCCTTGATATACGCACTCGCTGACCTCTTTACCTATTACGGGATAGCCGTAAGTCTTTATAACTTCGTCAAAGCGCATTGCGGGGCGTAAAATTTCAACATTGTCGAAACTTTTAACGAATTGTTGATTTTCGGGATATTCAAGCCCGGTGTTGATAAAAACGGCTTTTATCGTTGGATATAGTTTCCTTGCCATATCCAACAAAACCGTACTATCCTTACCGCCTGAAAAAGAAACGTAAACGCCGTCTACGCCGTAGTATTGCACCCATTCGCGTATACGCTGTTGAGTGCGCATTACCTTTAATTCAAGCGGTAAAGACTGTAATTGAGTTAGTTCATTTCTCGTCGGCATTTTTACTCTCCTTAAAATCTTCGTCAACAACCAAAAGCCCGTCCGAAAATATCTTAAAAATCATTTCTCTAATTTCTCTAATTTTTTTCGCGCTTCGTCTTCGGAAAGAAAAACTCTCTCCCCAATTTTATTATTCTCAAAAGAAAAGCCATATATTGCGTCGTCTCCCCTTTTAACGTAAAACTCTTCGGGACAACGAGCCATAAAATAAGCGTACTGTGAGACGCTGTTATTACTTGCGTCAGTTTCCCATTTATAGCCAATAGCCGACACCTTTCCATAAATAAGCCGTCCGTCGGGGGTTGCCAGCCATACCGTGTCTCCAATTTTGCACGGAAGGTCTATAAGCGTACCGTTTTCTATTTTGTCTTCCAATTCAGCAAGGCGATTATATGTTTCAAGGAAACGGTCGTAATTGCCACAAGTACCATTTGGTCTATTACAACCACAAGGCTCGCCAAAGTATTTACAATCGCAACAAAAATCATATTCGGGATCATATTCATCGCGATTATTATTTGTTAATCTCTTATAGTCTTTCATCTTACTACCTCTATTTTTTTAACGTGTGTTTTACGAAATTGATAATCTGCGACTTCGTAACGGTCGGGCTTCCACTCCGCGCGGGTTAATATGCCCGTTATCGTTGTATCGTCAAAAAGTGTAACTTTTACTTTCTTGCCTAAAAGTGCGTTTAACTCTTTACTTTCGTGGGTATATTTCATTTATATGCACCTCTCTGCAACTGTTTTTTTCTGTTGGCTTTCGTCCATTTTGATATAATAAGGTATTTGATAAAGATATTTAGTTTTATGTCTGAATGTTTTACCGTTAAAGCGTTTTCTTTCGCAGCGGTGATAATGCTTTTCTTTTAAGTACGCCACATGCGCTCTCGCTCGCTCGTACCACTCGTAGTTGCTTTCGACAAAATTGTATATATTGAAAAATTCGTTCATTGTTGTGCCTCTTCTTCTTTACCCAAATATCTGTCTACAAACAATGCAAAAACAAATATTTCCTGCCGTATTTCGGCGGGCAAGCCTTTCCATTGCTCACTTTTAAGTGATTGTTCCATAAGCAGTTTTGCTTTTAATTGCAAAAACTCTTTTTCACTGATTTCTACCATTTTTGCACCCTCTTCAATCCGCTTAAAATACAATCGGCACACAGGATCTCGCCATTGTATTCGTATAAATCCTCATCTTCCGTTCCACAACCGTCACAAACGATATGCTCGACGTTGCGATTTGGACAATTCGTGCCTAAGCAACCTTGCTCGCGAGGGCAATTAACACATTCGTTTTCTGTTTTTGTCATATCCCGTTTATCTCCAAAAAGTTACCCTGACCGAAAGCGTTGTACCCTTCGAGCCGATTCTTTGCAATGTTGTACCACTTTTCTTCTATCTCGAAACCGATGAAATTTCGATTTAAGTGTTTACACGCTAAACCTGTCGTTCCGCTGCCCATAAAGCAATCAAGAACCGTGTCGCCCTCTTTCGTCGAATTAAGAATATGATTCTCTACGAAAGGCAACGGCTTTATCGTCGGGTGAAGAAAGTTGCCTTTATCTTTTACGTTTAACGGGCTTATGTAATACTTTTGTTTCGTCTTCATAGTTCCGCCGATTTTAGTCTTACCACCGTCGCGAAACATAAGACAATATTCGGTATCGCTCAAATATTTGCCGTTAGCCGTCGGAATTGGATTGCTATTATGCGAAATTACACCATCGGACAAACAAAACAGATGATCGTCGCTTGTAAGTTGTAAATCATACAGACTTATCCCGTTTTTATGGTTTACGTTTTTAATTGAGACAATTTCGTAATCGCTTTTATTCCATAACCTTTCGTCTTTTACACGGATTCGTCCACGCCAGATTGGAAACTTTTTGCCGTTTAATGACGTATAACCTTTTTGCAAATGCAAACTGTAACCCAATATGTTACATAATGATTGCAAATCTTTTGCTAAAAGGTAATTTTTTCGTGTAAAGCCTAATCTCCAACGGTTATCAGTTTCTTTATGTCCGTCGCCCTCTAAATAACCAAACAAAATATTCCTACAAAAATCAAGATTAGTGTTAAAAACCTTTCCAGTTAAATGTTTCCCATACGCAAGACTTCCACTAATGTACTCTTTTATTCCTGCAAGTAGAATCGCCGAAGAAATTATTATTCTCCTACTCTTTGAATTTGGTTTGTCATAAAGATAGTACGAACCGTTATATTCTTCACATAACTTTTTAACTTTTTCAACCACAAAAAGTTTATCTTGATGTGTATTAAGTTGAATTTTTGTCGTTGAGAGTGAACCGTTTGCAATATAATATCCTATAAACCATGCAAAAAGGGTTGAAAGTCCGCTCAAATTCTTATTTGAATCTATTTTAAGTTTACAACTATCTAATACATTACCAACTTGTAGATCTTTCGCAACTACTAATTCTCCGTTTACGGCAAACTTATGATTATCACTGCAAGAAATTGTGTTGCCATTTCTTAATGTTATCTCTCGATGACTATCATGTTTACTTTTTACAATGTTGTATATTGGTGTCCATTTTTTACCATTGAATACACTAACAGATGTCCAATCGGAATGGCGAAATAAATCTTTTAAGTTCGACTTAAATATTTCGTTAAACTTATTCTTACACCATAGTTCAGTACTTCCCGATAAACATTTATGCCACATAAGGATTTCAAATCTGCAACCGTGCTTTCCGACGAAATAATTCATAAGCGGTAAAATCTGCGCTTTACTGCACCAGATATAAACGTAAATGTTTTTCAAAACCCTGCAAAACTCGTCCAAAATGCCGTAATCTATACCGAAAGCGATTTCTTTAATGCCGTCGATATTTTTCATAGCCGCTTTCCAGACACGGCTATTCTCGTTGGTGTTCTGACAAACTTTTTCATACTCGGCGTGATAGTCGCGTTTCTTTTCACCGAAACACCCGCCACCACCGTTACCCTCAATATCGTATGGCACGTCCGTGTATATGAGATCCACGCTCTTATCCGGCAAATCCTTTATGAGTTTATAGCAGTCGCCGAGCCTTAAATCGATTTTGCTCATACCTGATCTCCCCAACAATCCCAACCTTCTCTGTAATTTCTTGCATACATTTCAAGTTTGTTTGTGCCGGGATATAACCTCTCGATGATTTCGTATGCGATTTTCGGTTTTTGACTGTGCCGCTGTACTTTCTCGGTAAATACGCTATGTATCTTGCCACGTTCTTCTGTTGCGACAGGACGAAGTTTCCCTTTGTACATATAGAGTAAATATTCGTGTCCATAGCGTATAGTAAACGCCGCAGGAATTCCCGTAACTTTATTCCAAATCATACGAGCATGGAGTTTATATCCTAACTCTTCGGCGATTTTCTGTGCCTCGAATAAATATTTGTCTATCGTCCATAAAAACAATATACAGTCATTACCGCATAAATCCGTCGCACGACGGAGATGCTCTTTTATCTCTTCGAGGGTTATGGTTTTATAATCCAACGGTTTACCGCTGCTGTTTGCCCTGACGGATTTTTTACCGCCTTTACTTTGTTGCCACGGCGGATCTGCATAAATAATATCGTACTTCCTTTCCGTTGCAAAAATATCGATTTTCATTTCGCACCTTTCCATTCGACTTTCGTAATGCCCCCGCAACGCTCGCATTTGATTTCGACAGGCTGCCCCGCGCCGATATGTATTTCTCTACCATGACGTTTAATAACAACTGTCTCCCCGACAAATTTACCTATGTAGTTTCCGCACTTTTGCTTGGCAGCGTTTAAGTGTTCGCAACGAATTATTTTTCTTTTAGTCATCACTCAACTCTCCTATTTCTAACCGCTTGCCTAAAACCATAAGCACAAAATCCGCATTTTCGATTGACGGGGTATAGCCGTTGTTTATCCACCCCATAATTGTCGTGCGACTTACGCCGCTTTTTTCTGAAATCGATTTTATAGACATTCCGCTTTTTTCGATTTCGTCCAATAAACTTTCGGTTATTCCCTTTGTCATACTTCCTTTACCCTTATACCGTACTTGTAAAGCATAAGTTTACGTTTGATAACAAACTTAGCATATTCTGCGCTTGCAGGGTCGCGATACCCCTTGCTGTCTTCGACAACCAACTGCCCCGTTTTATTGTCTATATAAGCGAAATCGGCTATGTATCGGACGGCTCGTTCAATAACCTTGCCTTTTATCACCCCGCCTCGCTTGCCGGTTGTATCGGGTTCGCGTTGAGCGGGTATCAATTCAAATTCTTTCTGTAATTCAAGGTTACTGATGAGTTTCACTCGTTCCATTAGTTTAAGTTCGGAATACCGGGTCGCCTCTCTCTTACTATCGAACTCTATGCCGTCGACCACAACTTTTGTGTTTCCGAGTTTATTTCGCTGTCCGTAACAATTTCTGTATCGCATAAATTATTCTCCCTTTTCCTCGTCTTCCCAAAAATCATCGTTACCACCGGCATTCGCAGAATCAATAGCGTTAATGTTTTTGTTTACATTTTCAACGTTTTCATTGATATTCGCTTGCGGCACAGACACTTTGCCGCTAAAAAACAATTTTATCGGCAGTAACCAATCAAGCCGCACTTCCCGAAATTTCCTCGGATTGCCCTGATTATCGATAATTTCGCCCTCGTGTACATAACCACCGAATTGCACTATATCTTTTCGCCTTAATGTCAACGCAAGATTATAAATCTCTTTTGAACGTTCCGTGCCATAAACGGCACATGGGATATTTTGATAAATAGGCTCGCGTTTCTCGTTGAGAGCAGATCCTACCGTTACCGAAAAATGAATGCGCGGCGTGGTGCTGGTCTTTGTCGGCACAATAGTTTTCTGTATGGGAGTTTGCCCCTCTCTGCAAAGAACGTACCCCACGCCGAATACCATCCATTTTTTAACCTTTTCAGAATATTGTTGAATAAACATTATTCTTCCCTTTTGCTTTTATTTAACCGAGTTCGACTTGGGCAACCTCTTCCGCCACAGGCTCGGATTTTTTACGACCACGCTTAGGCTTTTCTTCTACGGGCGGTTGCTCTTCTTCCTGAGGTTCGTCACCGAAAAAGTCGTTTTCTGCTTGCTGTTGTCCTATCTGCTTTTGCTCGGGCGTTTCAGACCCCGTAGGCATTCCGTCGAATGCGGAAGAAATATCTGCGTCGGTCTTTTCGTCGCCCTCGACGATATTGCGCATTTCGATTGACTTCGGCGCGTTCTTTAACGCTCTGCGCAACACGAGGTTTTTACACATTTCTTCGGTGTGTGCTATCCACGGTTGAGTTGCCGCCTGCTCTTCTTTCCAGTCGAGTTTTTCGCCGTTCTTGACTTTATCGTAAAGTTTACGATCGAAAGACTTGCTGTACCTTTCAGCCCACTTTAAGCACTGCTCGACGGTGAAATACACCGAATGGTAGAACCCGTTAGTTAAAAGGAAATATCCGAGATACCCGATTACCGGCAAATTCTCGCGCATATCCTCGTCTTCGTAAAACTTGATAACGGGCTTTCCTGTTTCAGGATTTCTTCCGCGATATTCGCCTTGCCTGACGTCAACTGCGTCAAGGTCTTTGTACTGCCCCGTTCTCATAGCAAGTTGTATGCGCCCGGCACTTCCTAATTGGAATTGACAAATCGGAATCTTTTCCCACTCTCCCGTTTCCGAATTTCTTACACTCTTCTTGTAAGGTACGAGGTAATACTCTCCGAGCGACGGCGACGGGCTTAATTCGAGTGCTTCGCCTTGAAGTGCGGATGTTATTATCGACGCAGGCGTACAACTGTTTAACAACGGATTTGCGACGACTGCCGACGTTACGGCGGCTACAAATCTGTTTGCTCTTTTCGGGTCTCGCAAAGTTGTATTGATTAAATTTTGAAATTTTTCAGTTTGCAACGCTTGCGTGAATTTTACTTTACTTTCGGTTTTTGGTACTATCGAATTGTTTACTGCCATAATGTTTATTCTCCTTTCGGCACTCTGCCGTATTTAATTCCGTTTGTTTTCATATAGTCGCCGAGAGCCTTTAATTTTGTTTTCGTGCATACGACGCGGAAATCAATCGAGATAAGTTCTTCGTCTGCATCCGTAACTTCGGCTTGTTTAGGTTGCACTTGCGGCTGTTCAATCACCGATGTTTCTATGCTCTGTTTTACCGCCGCCTGCTGTTGTTCCGCTTTCTTGCGTTCGAGTTCTTCTTTCTGCGCTTTTAATTCTCGGTTCGCCGATAATATCTCGGTAAGGCTCGCGCCGTTTTTGTACTTTAACAAAAGTGCGGGTTCAAATTCGCTGTTCAGGTCGGATATTGATACGAGTTCATCGCATACCGTTTTAATTTTGCCGTCAATTTCTTTGAATATCGTGTCGTACTTCTTGCCTTTGTTAAGCCAAGTTTTATCGAAAATCTGTTCCCAACCGCGATAATCCTTGATTTTTGCGTAATCGTCGTGATTCTCAAAGTATCTTTTGAAATCGTTTTCTTTTTCGGCTTTAACCTTTTCTTCGGCGGCAGTTATCTGCGACCAAAGATTGTCTTTCGCCTCTGTAAGTACCGCCGTTACTTCTTTGAGTTTTTTTTCAAACAACTCGTATGGCTTGTTGTACTCTTTTTTTACTTCCTTTCTACGACTTTCGATACTCGCGACGACCTTGTTAATTTCGGCACAACGCTTTCTTCCGTTGTCGAAGTCTTCGTCTGTTTTAAGTATGAGATTTCTGTCCGCTTCGGTTTGAGCGATAGCCCATTGTTTTACTTGTTCGCAGTTGGATAAAATTTCAGGCAATTTTTCAACGAAATCGTTTTGTACCTTAAATTCTATGGTCTGCGGCGTGTTAGTCTCTTCAAGCGTTTCTAACGCTTTGTCAATGCTGTATTCTTCCATTTTTAACCCTCTCCTGTTAAATTTTTTGTTAATTCTTTAATTTTGCTTTCATAGTCTACGTTAAACATTTTGCCGAATATCGCCATAAGGCAAC
>ERZ1034844.105-NODE-105-length-46454-cov-14.965301_pt1 | contig 46454 bp, 53 predicted proteins | sample MGYA00520594_ERZ1034844 | MGnify/ENA primary metagenome ERZ1034844 (study PRJEB33766, sample SAMN09781733) | gut metagenome | biome: gut microbiome | host: Homo sapiens | place: Madagascar | study: EMG produced TPA metagenomics assembly of the PRJNA485056 data... | reverse complement strand
TATTCTCCTCGCCAAAAAAGTCCATAATACTGGAAACTGTCACTCGCAGTAACGCAGAATCTAACCGCGTTCATTCCGTTCATGCCTTCTGTCATCGTTGGCTGAAAACGAGGATTGCAGTCTATGAGTCCGTCTTGTCTGAAGGCTGTACCATATAGCAGATTCCGTCGCCCGACTTTCTTCTTATTAACGCTCAACACAATATCTTTGGCTGTCTGCTGTATGGCAGACGTATATTGAGTAAGTGTTGTTGGAGATGGTGAGGACAAATCACGCACAAGCTCTGTGTATTGCGTCTGCAGACCTTGCGCTGTAGCCTTCACGCTGCCCATATACTTAGCTACATTCACCGTAAAAGGCACTTGTGCGCGATAAGGATTACCCGCAAGCATGAATAGCAACACGACAAAGCCGCATGGTGCAGATACATAGCCAGCTTCAGTCTGTACGTCAGAGATAGAATTGAGCTGCACTTCTATATAACTACCCGAATCTTGAGCAATCTTGACAGATGCTGCAGCAGAGCAGTATGCCGCATTATCAATAGTCAGATACTTAATCAGGTCTGATACATTCGTACCGCCTTGCATCACTCTCACAACAGCTTTCTTGCTCTGCAACGCAGTCTTTGGGACTTTTCCTGTGTCGTCAGTGTCAAAGACCAAGGGACGCTCAATAAGAATGCTTATGCCGTCTGTTCCTTTTGCTCCATCTTCTCCTTTATCGCCTTTAATGCCCTGTTCACCCTTTTCGCCTTGGTCACCCTTCTGTCCCTCCTTACCGTTCCGAATGATAGGTATGTCACAGGTAGCGAGAATTTTGTTTGGATTATATTCGCTTCCCTCGCACATATCAACTCTTACCGAATTTAGCCCCGAATTACTTATCTCTTGCAACATACTGTAATAGCTATCGTACTTAGGTTCGAAGTCGATGGAAACAGAATCGTGGTCAGTTGGAGTATATTCGCTATACGCACTTCCGTCGTTAATGGTGAGTCGTAAGGTAACTGGACTTTCTTCCGTTGAAAAGCGATTGTCTCTCACGCCTTTCAACATCTTATAGCCTCTAACTACAAGATATTTGTCGCTCCCATATTCATCGCCCTTGTCGATATATCCATTCGTGTAGTCGATACTTCCATCAGAACTAAGCCTGATATAGCTCGGGGACGCCTCAAGGGTGTAGACAACAGCATCATCACCCTTCTCGCCCTGAGGTCCCTGGACACCTGTTTCTCCTTTAGGTCCCTGCGCCCCCTGTTCTCCTTTCTCTCCTTTCGGTCCTTTCTCTCCCGACAGCACTTTCTGCCAGTCCGATGTCCCCACTTGTGGCTCAGAGCTGCAACCGTTGAGGTTGACGCAAGTCCACAGGGCGTTGTTATGATTCACTTGATCATAATAGGCATAATTCTCACCAGCCTTCCACTCGCCTCTGTAATTAACGAGGTACATCGTGTCACCTGCACTCGATACCCATTCAATCGATGAACTGACTATCTTTGAACCGTCAGGCGAAAGCACGAATACCTCCTTGCCCTCATGCGTATATGAGTTCACGCCTCGCAGTCCTACTATACGAGGTGTACCATTGCCTGTACTCTCAAGCATCTGGACACCTTGGCGTGTTGCATCCTCTCTCGCGCCATCGAGCACGATGGTGTCACCAGCTGTTGGCGTGTCGCTGCCCGCCATGCAGTCGGTTGCCGACAATATCACCCAGTCAAACAGTCTTCCACCATACAGCACCGTACCGTCTGCAGCCGTGATGGTCACAGGCTGAGTGCTCACATCTGTTACCAGTCGCCAGTAGCTCTTATTGCTCACGCCCTCGTGTTTCCCTTCGAGGATATTGAAGCTCTGGCAACGTGCCTGATCCTTCACGCGCCACAAGTTCTGTGTCGCAGTACTGCCATCATCGGCAAGGAGATAACACTTCCAGCCTGTCACAGCACCCGATGCAGAGCGTTGCTCTTCCACGTGCACTATCTTACTTCCTGCGCCCGACAGATATATATTTCCACCTGCATAGGATAGCTTACGTATCTCGAGTTCATGGAACAAAGCCTTGCCCAAGACTTCCAGATCCTGCACCGTTACCTTGCCAGTAGCCAAGATATCACCTAAGCAGTTAAGACCTTTATTGAATGTGATAAGCCCGTCTGCCGTGTCATCATGTTCTCGAGAGAGGTAACGTTTTCCTTCCACTTCTATGAAATGGAGCAACTCAAGCAACGCTTGGCCTATGCGCTCAGCAGTGTTGGCAGCCTTGCGACGCTCGTCACGAATCTGCTCCAAGTCTTGCTGAATTTTTTGTTTTTCTAAATCTGCCATTTTTGATGCAAAGATAATATGTGATGTATATAATTATGAGTCAAAGGTTGCGAGCTGCGCCTATGCCCTTGAATATCTCTGTCAATGCTGAAGCCATGAGTCCATTGTATGTCTCGCCATAGAAATCAGCCTCATGCTCATTGAGCTTCATGACAGAGGCATAGTATTTAGCCGAAAACCAGTCACGCCTGCCTTTTGGCACGCCACCAGCGACACGACCGCCCCAGGCAGGACCCACTTTTTTGGGTTTATCCAACTCCCTCTCGGCTCGATACTGCTTGTTGAGGAAGTCAAGGTCGCCATCATTGGCACGCATGACTTTTTCTCCGCCCTGCGCTTCTGTCCACTTTTTCCAGACGTGTGCAGGTCCAACTCCTGCAGCCACATAGATACCATATTGCAAAAACGTATGCTCGATGGTGGTCACTGTGCCTTGCTCAAGGTGGCCCTTGATGGACGCATAGAGCGCGCCTGTATCTATTGTGCGCAAGCGCTCCATGCGCTCGCGCCAATAGTCAGCCATATTTTCCGTCCACCCTTTCTCGTATTTGAGGAGTTCGTCTATCACTTCTGCCATAAGCCCTCATCATATTGTAAGTCGGTAGGCTCGTCAGATGTCAGCATGAAGTAAAGGCCTGTGCATCCATTCATCGAGTACCGACCCAGCTCTGTCGAATAGACCTGATTGAGATTGAGATACTCCAGCTGGTCACCGAACTTCTGATACTCCTTGTCATGCAGAAGACGACTGAGGAACTGCCGGAAGATATATCTGCAGATATTCAGTTTCTCCTCCCGGTCTGCCATGTCATCACGCTTGTATGAAGCGAGAATCCAGACCGTGAACACGTTGCGGTCGAAGAAGCCATCACCCACAGAGTGGGTATTGGAGTCAACGGTATCAGAGACCATCACGAAGTTGGATGCTGTGCGAAACTGCTGCAGCACTCCCTGCACGGTATCTGGTCCGCTGCATGTCGTCGCGACAAAATTATGCAGTCGGCAGGTGTTGTTCTCCTCTGTCAACTGTTTGAAATATCCGATAGCATCGAACTGTTTCTCTGTCATAAGCTTTTCATTTTTTCATTGTATTCCTCAGCCTCCCGAGCCTTCTCGTCCAACTCTGTCAGTGCTGCCCAGCAGTCGGTCTCAAAGACAACCTGCTGCTTGGTGATGTCGCCATCGGTGAGTGCTCTGACCTGCGCACGTATGCCCATGGTGATATCCTCCATGGTCGGCTCTTCGCCCTCCTTCGTATTTTTGAAGAAGTGAGGAAAATTGGCTGCAGCCACTTGCTTGAAATCTGAGTACCATAAAAATGTTCCGAGTAACTCCTCTGCGGTGAAATTCACTGAGTCATCACGCTTGCCATCCTCATCCCTGTACAGAAGATATCCTAACTGCTGAAGGAACTTGTCCTCCTTATGCATGAGGTACAACTGATAATATTTCTCAGAGAAGAGGTAATCCTGGAATGTTATCTTGCGGATGGAAGTGACGGCTTTTAAGCCAGATATGGCCTGCAAAGGCTGAAAATTATCGAATCCATCGATAAAATCGAATTGTGAGAGCAAAGATAGGACTATCTCTGTCTCCAGATAAATCACTTTGCGCTTTGGTCTTGACTTGCCATCCACCCGGCACAGAACAGAACACTTCCATCCTGTACGGGTATGCTTGATGATCTCAATGCCAGCCAGTCGGCAGAACAGGTATGTCTTGACCGTCAATGGCTCCTGAAATCTGGTCAGCAGGAAAAGCGTATAGCGAAGCTCATCCTGCGACAACTCACGCCATGACTTTGGCGCTGTGATGTTAAGATTGATCTGCCCGTCATGCATTGAATAGGAAGGCAGGTGCTGATTTTTTGTTTTCATAAGGCTTGAAATGATTACTTTCATACTCTGCTGATTGCTGATAGAGTGCGAATGTCTCTGCATCTCCGTCAAGAACCATCTGGATCCCGTCAAGCGTCTGCTTCATGTCATTTGGCTTGAAACAGCTCGGTTTGCTGTAGTCAACGAGATATTTGCGAATCAGACAGACTGCTTTCTGCTCCGGCTCTGTCCAAGACACGCCTCTGCGATACTTATCGAGCAGCGCGTCCATCTGCTCGTTAGAGAAGCGACGACGCAGGATATCATCTGCAAGTCGTATGTTCTGGCGGGCAGTATCCCAGTCTGCTGAGTTGAGCTTGGTGAGTGAGGCTTCTTGCATGTAGTCATTGTACCCCCATACAAGGCATGGGATGCAGAGCTTTGCCTGCATGGTTAATCCCCAGCCCTCGGTATTCTCAACGAGTACGAACACAACCTCTTCTTCAGCTGCCAACTTGGCCTGCTTCACCTGCTCGATGAGATTTTCCACTCTCACGGTCGAAGCTGGAGAGACCTCACCATTGCTCACGACACCGAAACCTGTAGGAGTGAGCACAAGATCAAGGTGGCGGACCACCGTAATAAATGTCTCAAGACAGACCCATCTCTTGAGTAATGGCTGAAAATCCTCGTTTTCATCGAAGAATTCAGCACCTATATCACCGAGACAAAAACGCTTGATGCGGTTATATGTAGTCGAGAAATGAGGTCTCACCAAGTTGAAGACCTCCGGATTGGATGACGTTGCCACCAAGATGGCATCGTCAAAATCCTGTTTATTGATTTCAATCTTCATTGTTATTGCCGTTATTTTTAACTGATGATTGTTGCATGTCCTTATTCTTATCGAGTGTTGTCAGCTCTATCATAGGCACGTCGACGGTGATGCCACGCTCGCTCCATCCGTTGTAATGTAAGATGACATGGTATGGCTTGACCATGATGTCGTGACAAGGCTTCTCGAGCGACTGCTTCAGGATGAAGAGCTCGCGCTTGTCGGAACCCGAGTTGTTCATCTGGCTCTTGCCCGGTGTAGCACCCACCAAGTTGGGATGCACGCCAAGTGAGAAACAGAGCGCATTGGAAGCCTCCGACATGTCGTCAGCCCAGTCGCCACCCTCCTTCTTGCCACTCTCATTGAGGTTGATGATGCGCACCATGCGCTGCTCCTTGCCGTTAGGGTCGAAGTAATATCCTGTGATGAGTGCCTTGCCTGCATTCTCCGTGCCGCAGACAAAGTCGATGATGGACTGCTTCTCCTCATCGATGCGCTGCTTGCGCTTCTGAGGTTCGATGATGCCCTCCTCGTTGCAGAGGTTCATCCAATAATCCTTGTGTATCTCTATCTGAATGCGAGGTGCAGAGGTGTTCTTGATCATGTAGCGCTTGCCAATGCCGATGAGTCGATAGATGTCATACCACGCATCGTCGAACATGGAGGCATAATAAGGTATCGGATAATACTGATAACCAGGAGTAGGAATGCGCGACACGATGGCGAACTTGCAGTCATGGCCTATCTTAGGTGCAGGATGTTTCTCGCCTGTATAGATGTCTGGCCCCTTGCCCATGCGTGCCAAGAGGTCGCCCAGTGGGTCGTTGATGTCAAGCAGCGGGATGGCCTCTGCCTTGATGGGTGACATCGCCTTGCGGAAATCGCCATAGAAGATATGCTCGATGAGACCCGTCTTCTCGTTGGGGCGCTCAAAACGGCAGTATGACACATCCTTGTGTCGCATCTGCAGTATCTTGGAGTGGTCACGTGAGAGGATGATGACGGTGACGTTCCAGAAGAAGAACTTCATGTCTGTGGCCTGCTCCATGAATATCTCATGCACGCTGTTGCGCAGACAGAAGGCACGGATCTCAGCATCATCGGTGTCCTTGCCTGTCGCACGATCCACGAAACGTACCCCCTGGCCGTAGCAGCACTGCACGTTGAATGCCTGTGCCCGTTGCGCAATCATATTCATGCGAAGGAGACGCTGCAGCTCATAAGGCATGTCATTGTCATCGCCATAGTTGATATACTCATAGTCTCGCCCATTGACGGTGATAGGCGAATAGTAGGCATCACCCACTTCGCCTGATCCGAGGAAATGGGTGTCTCTGCCATACTGCTGCTCGATGGCAGCCTGGTTGGTGGTAGAACCTCCAACCGCAGTGGTCGGCATGAGCATATATCGCTCACTGTCACCAAGCACTCCGACCTGCTGCATGGAATATTTCTGTTTGCTCATAGATATACTGGTAAACCTAAAAATTCATAAATAAAAACGTCGGGCAGAGTATGCACCTCGCCTGTTGCTGGATGCATGAGGCGGTGGAAGCCTCCACGCCAGCTGCCACCCGACACGAGCCATCCGTCATAATTGACGGTTCTGCCGTCGGTGGTCCATGCCCGAAGCTTGATGGTGGCATGATCGTCCTTGGCCTTGTCCATCATCTTCAGAACCTCATTGATATGGAAAGCTGCTCTCTTCATCAGTTGAATGTGTTGTCGAATGTGTTGTCGAATATGCGGCCTGCACGGTGCATGTCCAGGACATTGTGCTGGCGCTGCGAGTAAGCATAGCTGAAGGTGAAGCGAGGAATGGTCTCGAGCAGGTTGTCATTGTCGCTCTTGGAGTCGGAAATGGTGACCTGCTTGCCGACGGCAGCCTCTCCACCATAGATATTGACGATATAGACCTCATCGGAACGGAAGAGGTCGTCAGCCCAGTTGGCCATGGCTGTTGTCAGCGGTCCTGTGTCTGCCTTGAAGATGCGCTTCTCTGTGATGCGGTAGTTGATGTTCTTGCCTCCGATGACTGCAGAGTCACGGGTGTATTCAGGAGCCACCTCATGCTTGCCCGTGCAGTAAATGAGTTCCTGGCACCCGAAGGAGTTGCTGAAGAGGAGTATCGGAGCGCAGTCGGGCTGTTCCTGGTCGATGATGAACGTCTGAAGGCGCTCCCCGGCCTTGACGTCAATGTATGACAGCACCTTGTCTCTGACCGAGAACTTGGAAGGTGAGACGTCGATGGTGGTGTATTTGGCATTGCCACCCACCACCTCTGCTGTGAAGAGCTGCTTGGTTCCGTCAGTGAAGTATGCCGTGACGGAGGCTGTGTCGGTGCCGAGATAATGCAGATATTCCAGTCTGCCAAGTGAGGTTGTCTTGGCATCCTGCAGCAGGGTGAGAAAATGCGTGTCCGTGAACTCCTGGCAGTCGATATCTGGAATATCCACGGTGGCATAGAGGACACGGAGATTGATAGTCTTCTTGTCGCTCTGCGTCACCTCATCGGTCTCTACACCTGTAGAGACTTTCTGCTCCGTGATGGTGATGACAGAGTCAACGATGAGCTGCTGTCTGGCATAAGGCCGATAGATGTCTGCGAGGTCCGACAGCTGTATCTCTCCATCGGCAGGATAGAGAAACTCATCATAGACGGTGGAATCGCCTATTTTGATAGTGACGAGCACACGGCTCATAGATGTGAGGATGTCGAGGTCACGGATGTTCTCAAGGAAACATGTGCCCGACGGAGCTGATTTGATGGTCATATTATCTTTTTTGATGCAAAGATAATATGGAGGGTATGGACATAAAAATACGGAGAGCGACGCTCACGCGCCACTCTCCGCTCATCATTCAAAAATTTTAAGTTGCCACAAAAGTAGCAAAAAAATCAAAGAAAACAACTATTATTATGGGAAAATCATCAAATGTCCACTATTTTTTCCCAGATAGCCCATGCTATCGTGCCATCTGGCTGCGTTGCGACCACATATTCATGCTCTCGCATATATGTGACAATGTCGGAGAAGTCGAGGACCACCATGGTAGCCAAGTCTGCGGCTATCTCCTCTGTCGTCTTGAAAGACTTCTTGTATGGTCGCCCATCCTCGTCCTTTGATGGAAGTGGAGAACGAAATTTGAAATAAGCATCCAGCATTATTCTTGATTGTGAATTATCTGTCTTTGGCATAATTATACGAAATTAATGGTTTGTAACTCTTCTGCTGCCTCATCACATTGATGACGCAGCGCCACTCTCTCTGCTGCAAGGTCGTGGATCATCATCCAGTAATAGATGCATGATGCCCACCGACTATATTTGTCTCGCTGGCGTGAGATGCTGGTCAGCTCTCGCTCCAAGCGCTGCACGATGTTTCTCTGCGTGTCTCTCACTCTGTCGCGACGGCAAAGCTTCAACTCTATCACAGCCCGCTCCTTGAGCCCCCACAGGTCAACGAAATCACGGTCAAGCTCCCAGTATCTCTCCACAAGACGCAGATGAATGCGTCTGCGTCTTGAGTCGAGAGAAGAAATATCATGCTGTTTATTCTTCCTTTTCTTCATCGCTCATCCCTCCTTTCTTGTCTCTTGTCCAACCTGGGTGCAGGAGTCCTTTGACTGCTTCATCATCCGTCCACACCTCACGCGACTCTCTAAAGCGCTCGAAGATGTTGTGGCGCTCACACTGGATTTTCTCGTTCTCGGTAGCCCAGTAGTTCTTGATTTTAGCCTTGGCTGCATCGTATGTGTCTGCTGCATCGTGACGGTCTTTTCGCAGAGCCAAAAGATAGGCCTCGAATTTCTCTTTGGCTTCCTCATACGCTTTTTTTGCTTTACGTAACTCTTCATTTTCATAATGTTCCTGTGAGAGATAAACTTTCAGAGCTTTATCGTATTTATCCTGTGCGTCGGCCATTCGCTGAGCGTATTCTAAGCGAAGATCATTCAGTTTTTTCGTGTTGGCAGCAAGAAGCTCATGAAACTTCTCGGTGATGAGGTTGTCGGTCTGTAACTCTATGTTTTTATTATTGTCTTTCATCTTTTGCTAAATTTTAATGTGATATATAACGAAAGCACTTGCTCACATATAATACTCCCTGTCGTATGCGATATGGTCAAGCACACGTTGCAGTCGGTCAAGTTGTGAACTATCAAGCACTCGTATGGCATTGATGGTTATTATCTGTGATGCTATTCTGCGATGCTCACAATTACGCTCCGACATTGTTCCATCACCATCTGCAAAAACCGAATGTAGATAGGCATTGACGGCTTCCGTCTGTTCATGGCTTGGGTATGCAGCAGGATAATGGTCGGAAATGTAGTCCACCATATTGCTGACAGCATTAGCCAAGAGAGGTTCACGCTTCAGGAGTCGATTAACAAGCTCGTCTTTCGTCATTTTACTAAATTCTTTTTGTGTGATATATTATTTCTTTTCTTCCTCTACCGGGCGCCAGTATAGGGCGAAGGTGTTGCACTCCTCGAAGCAATCGGCATCGCTATCCTCAGTCCAGATAAAGGGGATGCCACCATCATAGCGCATTCCGTCTGCCAGCATTACGCTCTCGTGGCATACACCGGGCGTGCGGGGGTCGTGGAATCTCACCTTGGCTCCCTTCTTGAAGCCATCTGCCACCTTCAGGAACTCCTTCGACTTGTAGATATACATCGTGTTGTCGAATATCCAGAACTGAAGCAGCCCGCTATGCGTCATGTGGCATATTCGCTTGCTCAGTTCAAGACCTTCCTTGTAGGAGATGGATTCGCCATGCTCGGTACCGACCATCGTCAACGTGGTGTCGGGATAGAATATCTGATATTCTTTCAGGCGTTTCGCTACCATCTCTGATATTTCTTTCTTATTCATAGCTACATCACCTCCCCTCCGAAAAAGTATCCGCTGACTGCCACCATGGCCATGAGCGCCACGATACCGAGCATGGCTATGACCACCTCGCCATAGGTCACCTCCTCATCGCAGAGGATGCTGAAGGTCTCGCTCTTGGTCTTGCTGAGTCGCTTGAGCTCGCGCTTGGTTGCACACTTGAGGGTCTTGAGCCCCTCGTTCACTGGGATGCCTGCAGGCTTGGCCTGTATCGCATCCTGAATCAAAATAGAATTCTGCATATTGCATCATCTGTTAAGCATTAACAGCCGATTGTATAAAAGGGTGGCGGCTGCATTCCCCGTTGCTTAACAGATGATGACTTATCCGGAAGGACTTATCAAATCTACGGTTCATGCAGCCGCCATATAGAGTTTTCCTTTTTCCCCAGTTGGGAAAATATTTTTCTCCAGTTAGGGAAATGAATTCCCGAGGCATAAAAAAAGCCTGCGGCTAAGAAGCCATAGGCGAAACGGTCGCCCTGCCGGATTGTCTACAATCATCTGTTAAGCGTCGGCAAAGATAAGGAGAAAAAATGGAACTGGCAAATATTTTTGGGAAAAAGTTGTGTTTTTGGTGGGAAAAGGTTAATTTTGCAGGTGAATTCATTAATATAATAAGGTATGGAAAGAAAAGAATTATTTTACGACATTCTAATCATACTGATTAATGCCGTTTGCGCCATCGTATCTGTTGTAGCATGTGCCCTTATGATTTTACAGCATTGTAAATTGTAAGAGCAAGCGTTATCAACATTGACACAAAAGAGACTATAGCACTGGCTATCCCCACGAACAGTTTATACTCCTTCATCTTCTCTATTAGTTTTTGTCGCTTAAGGTATCTAAGCAACCCCATTTGTGCAGCCTTGCATCCCTTGTCTGTAAGCTGAACCCTCCAATCGTAATCTCCTGTATAAACTATCAAGCCATCAATCTCCAACATAGTCACCACATCATTGGCAACAACCCTGTCATCAGACAACTCATCAACATAGGCTAACATCGAATCTCTGGTCATTGAAGTCTCATTTGCCAAAAGTTGCTTAATTGTAGCATCAGCTACTCTCATCTGTCTGTCGGAGTAAACCATAAATAAAAAATGACCTGTGCATCGGGAGAGCAGTCCTTCAGCACAGGTCGGTCACAGCTGTATATCTTAAATAGCCACTCACAAGCCCTGCTCTGCCCGTGTCTGACTCATCTGTATTTCTATGGGCAAAGGTAGTATTATTTTCTGAAACGAGCAAATATTTTCCTAAGTTTTTAGGAAAATAATCCTAAAAACAAAGAGAAAAGTGGAAGTACCAAGCTTTTTAAGGAAAATTTTGCGAATTGGTGGAAAAATGATTAATTTTGCGGATGAATTCATTAATATAATAAGGTATGGAAAGAAACGAATCTTATAAAAAAGATATAGAGAGCCGTATCAAGACCCTCTACATCATATCTATTCTCCAAGGATTAGCGATAATATGGCTTGCCATCCCCTCTCTACCAAAGGGCTTATGCAAGCTACTATTAAGGATAATAGACCAATAACAATCGCAATAACTGTCATTTTTCTATTCCACCTTCGGTCGTTTATCTTCTCAGCCTCTTGTTTTTCCTGAGCAGAAGAAATGCCCTCTATCGACCAATCCGAGCCAACTTTCAATCGCCTCTCATATTCCTGCAGATATCGCACCCCTTTGGGAGTTATCCGCCACATGCTGAAGGACTCCTCGATGTAGCACGCCTCGCTAAGTCCCTCAATGATAAACTTGAAATAGCTGTCATCCACGTCTGCTCGAATCATGCTATTTCTGAGTTCTATACTCGTATTATCACCTTTGACCAATTGGCGAAGCAGAAAGAGTGCTCCAGCCTTGGTATCATCAATATTCAGAACATCCATCAGTTATTAGTAAAAGCCCCCGATGTAGCTCTCATCGGGGGCGGTGTGTTAAGACATAAGCCTATATGGTTAGGCTCAGCGAGCTAAATTTCTGTGACATATCCTGCAATGCATTTCTGAGGGTGACAAGCTCTTCGTTGGTGAAAGCTGCCGTCTTGCCATTGATGGTGTCGCCATTCATCTTGTGTGCGAGCCAAGAGCGAGACTTGCCAAAGTAAGCCTTGGCGATGTATGCCATGGAAAGCATGCTTGTCACTTCTCCGAATTTCTCCGCCATGGTCAGTTCCTTGACTCTCTCCTCCGTCTTCTTAGCCATGTATCCCACTGCCACGGCAAAAGCATTAGGGTCTGACTCCTTGAGAGCATCCATCTGACGGCGAACCTCAGCCTTGTCCTCTGCGGTCTTGGCAGCTCTGTTCTGTGCAGCAAGAGCCTTGACCTTATCAATCATTTCCTTGTATTCCATAATCTAATATTTTTAAGTGAAAGAGCGTCCCCCGAGGGGGACTTGCTCATTTTTGGTTTTTAATTTTGTTTTCTAACTCTGCGATTTCTTTTTCTGCTACCTTTCTGAAAGTACTGGGGAACTCTTTCCAATACTCAAGGTAGAAAAGCAAATCGTCTTCATTTTCTTGGAGTTCCTTTGATTTTCGTTTTACCATATTGTTTATATCTTAACACAATGCAAAGATAATAAACTTTTGTTGAATAACCAAATATTTTGGTAATTATTTTCAACATCTGTTGATATTTTAACATTTGGGCATGAAAAAGCCCCCGATGCATCTCGCACCAGGGGCTCAAGAGTTCATTTAATTACTTTATGAAACACAACCAATTGTGGTTGTCATTCTTTAAACATACTGTAGAACTGGCTTATCTATCAAGAGACCAGTGTCTATATCTCCTTTGATTTTGGCAATGCCTTGCCTTATTTTTTCCAAGCTCTTAGCCTGCGGCACCTTAATGCCTGCGGCGTACTGTCTGAGCAGTGAAGCGTTCATGCCAATATATTTGGCAAATGCAGAAATACTGAGGGGATAGTAATTGAAGAAAGCTCCGACATCAAAAACGAACCTAAACTCCAAGTCAGGGAATTCCCTGCCTTCCTCCTCAAAGAACTGTTTCTCCTCGTCCCTGCAAACATAGAAGTCGTCCATGGCAGCCTGCACCGTCTTACCATCGCCAATGATGCCAAAATTGAGGTCATCGGAATCCTTGCTCATAAAGCAGCTAAAGCCTCCCTTGCCAGACTCCACCACTACTGTAACTATTCTTGCCATACTATATGATAATAATGTGTAAATCTAATCAAAAGTGTTCTTCTCGCACACCAAACTTTGATGGAAGAGAGACCTGGGCTAAAGCCCAAGTCTCTGATAGATAGATTTGAGAGTTCCTTTCGGAACCTCTTCAGTTCCATGCCGGGGAACGGCTGAGCATCGTCCATTAGCTGGATTTTGCCAAATGTCGTGCCGGCATCCATGACGAAGCAGAAGGCATCCCGCCTTTCTCAACTTCTTGTAAAGTTCATTGTACTTCATCACTCAGTATGTTTAAAGAACACTTTGTCCTTGTTGGACGATGCAAAGGTAACAATAAAGTTACAAATTACCAAACATTTCGGTAACTTTTTTGTTACGATAACTAAACTTTAACATTTCAGCCCCATCAGACGCGGTTTTTCCTCTTTTTCCCATCATTCTCGGATGATGTCAAGAAATCAGAATACCTCTTTTACCCCGAAATGCAATGGAGGGGTTTCCGCGAAAATGGCTCGTTTCTTGTGGCAATTTACTTGGAAATTGTCATAAGCAGCCATTTTCGCGGGTCAATCGGATGCATTCCGATTGGAAATTTGTGCTGCTTTGCACAAATTTTCCACGGTCATTTTTGCCAACCAACTGAAAAACAACGTTTTATCAAAAGTTGGTGCAAAAATGCGTGCCCGTAGCTTTAATGCTACCCCACACCGCCCTACGCTGGCTGGCAATTGCCACGGCTCGCCATAGCGGAATATGTACGAGTTTTTTACGTGGCAATTGCCTATCCATCTACAACTTGCCGTTGTCGTGATAGCTATAGTATGCTCCATCGGTTACAATGATATGGTCCATAAAGAAGAGGCGCATGACCTCGCAAGCCTTCTTCACATTGAGTGTGAGCACGTCATCTTGCCTGCTTGGTTTGGTGTTGCCACTTGGGTGGTTGTGTGCGAGTGCCACGATAGTGGCATTACATTGCACGGCTTCTTTGATTATCAGCCTCACGTCTACGGCTGTTTCAGTAAGACCGCCCTCGCTGAGTTTCACGTGCTTGAGCATTTTAAAGTTTTGGTTCATTAGAATGACGTGCGCCTGTTCCACCTGTAAATCGCCTATCATCGGTTGCAGATAGTTATATATTGCCAGACTGCTGCCCATGTCAGGGCGTTGGCTTCCCTTCTCCATCGTCTTTCGCTTGGCAAGTTCAAGCGCTGCGAGTATGGCAAGTGCCTTGCAATCGCCCACACCTTGCACCACTTGCAAATCGTACATGGACAGCCTTGCCAATTTAGAAAGCGAGTTGTCCACCATGTTCATCAGCTGGCGTGCTTGTCTCATGCTCTCAGCTGTGCCCGCTCCTCTGTTTATTACCATGGATAATAGTTCTGTATTACTGAGATTGTCAAAGCCATAGTTCATTGCCTTGTACTCGGGTCTCTCGTCTGCTAACATTGTGTTGTAACTTCTCATTGTCTTTATGCTATTTTTCTGTTTGACTTGTTTATCTGAACACCTTGTGGGAAACATCTCTTTGAGCGTGCTACGCTATCGTAAAATCCTTCTGACATCTCTTGCAAGCAACCACGCATTGAGATTGGGTCGTGGTGTATTGTGCGACCTAAAAAGATTTCTTCCTCAACATAAGCGCCTGCGGCTTCGATTTTCTCTTTAAACTCCTCGATGGTCTTGCCACTTGTCAAAAGGTCATCGAAAAGAATGACGTTCTTGCCTTTGAAAAAGTCAGCGTCCACGCAAACTTTGAAAACATCCTCATTCACGAAATGGCTTCCTCCGTTGTGCAAAGGCTTGCGCTCCCCGAAAATATGTATGTGCTCATTTGCGGTTTTGACGTTCATAGCCTTCAACATTGCAGCAACATAGCCGAAACGCTTGTTATATTTGGCTTGGCTTGAGCATGGAGCGAAAACCACCACGAAATCGCTCAACAAATTGCCATATCTCTGTGAAAGATACTTCATCAGCAACTCGCCACAAATGCGTGAGGCTGCTCGGTTGCCGTTCTTGAAATCATAAACAAACTGATTGTTTGCTCTCTGCTGCGCTTTGTCTGTGCAAAGGTTCATGTACGAATTTGGTACGTACTCGATAAAATAGCTTTGTCTCATTGTTTTAAATTTTTGAATGATTAAACGTATTCTGGTAATGTTCGGGAGTCCAGAGATTTTTCCCAACTCCAGCTGTGGAGTATTTTTTTTAAATTGCATTCCGTTCAAAGCCCGGTGTGCCCTTTCGATTTTTCCTGTGCTTCCACACTGCGTTGGCAGAGGCAAACAGACGTTGGGTTCTGTAGTAACAAAAGGTAAAAAAATAGTGCAGCGTGAAGTTTTTTTGGCTTTTGTTAGTCCAGGTTCATGCGGCAGTTTGAATCGCCAAAAGCTAACTTTGCACAGGAAATTTCGAATGGGGACACATGACGGGCAGAAGGGATGCAAATCAAAAAAAGTACGGAACAGCGAATAAGACAATCCATCGACCCTTCAGGGCGATACCTCTTCTGCAGCAAGAAAGCAAAAAAGGCTGCTACTCTCTCGAGCAACAGCCTTCAATCAAAAATAAATTAAAAACCAATAACTAAAAACCTATAAACAATAAAAAATGAGTAATCAACCTCTATAGCATGACAGCCCACCCATATAGATGGCTGTCTGTGGGAACTTCTCTGCCCCAATGCACACCGTATCGAAAGCATCAGAGAAGTCGGTGCGGTTCTGCAGCTGATCTTCATCAGTCTCGATGAGCTTCTCACCTCTCTTGTCCTTGCCATTGTTGTAGACTCCGGCACTCTCAATAGAGATGATGAGGTCCTCATTGTTGTCCTGGTTAATCAGGACCATGTGCTGAGCATGTCCCTTGAACATGCGATTGATGAGCAGCTGCTTCTCGAGATGGTTCATCGGCTTGCCGATATAAATCTCTGACACCAGCCATCCATTGCGACGAAGGACTCCGGCAATGATCTGGTAGAATTTCTCGTTGTGCGTAGCGTAGTCATTGCCCACGAAAGTGGCATCATAATAGAATATGACTCGCTTATCCTTGAGATATCTATAGTAATCACAGAAGTCCTGAGCCAGTTCCGGAAGTTTGCGCTCATACTTCACGTAGAACGAGTTGACGATGCGCAGCTTCGTGTCAGACCCCACCTGCCCGACAACGAGACAGTTGATGTTGGCGTTGGCATCAGATCCGATGATCAGCGGTAAACCGTCCTCTATATCCGAATCCATGCGGCAGTCCTGCTGGTCATGATGCGGGTTGAAGGAATACTGCAGGTCATCGAGAAAGGTGACGTTGGGAGCGGTATAGAAATTCCGATCCTCGTCAAGACCGCTATAGAAGCCATCCTGTGCAATGCCCACGTGCTGGCACATGATGCTTGTCAGGAAGGTCATCTTGGGGAGGTCTCGCTTCATCTGCCTGATGAAGTCCTCCCCGAGGACTGCCAGGTTCTGGATGCTGGAGCATCTGGAATAAACGAGGCAGTAGGAACGCAGAGAGTGCAGAATCTTCTCGTATTTCTGCACCTGCGACATATAATAGTCGTAACGCTCTGGGTGCGCTGCCAACTTATTACGTATGCTATGGAGCTGCACGACGACAGACTCGAGCGTCGCGACCAGCTCCTTATCCTGTTTTTTCTCCCACTGCATGAACCAGGAGCCTTTTTTGGTTGCAGAGGTATCTGAAGTAATCGTAAGACCATGGTGCAAGCAGCAGTCACCGAAAAGCTGCTTGTTACCACGGTTGGCCGGGAGCGTCTCATTGTTGAGCTGCTCCCAATCGATAAATTTTGCCTCGTCAATGAACACATGGTCGAGAGAGAGTGAGTTAGACGTACCGCTGCGGTCCTGCGAGATGATATTGAGATATGATCCGTTGTAGAAAGCAACAGTATTTTCCCAGTTCATCGGCTGGAAGTGTGGATCCTTCCAGTGTAAAGCCTTCCATGGTTTCTTGCCCACGATGTAGTGCACGTCGCGTTTGTAGCCCCACTCCTCGAGGTGAACAAGTGCTGAAGGAAGGATGTTGGTCTGGCATCTTTTGACAGACGGTGCCACCATGGCCAGACATGAACCAGGCATGTGCTGGACCGCATAAAGTATGCGACCAGCTTCGACCACACCCTTTCCTGTGCCTCGCCCCCACTCGCAGACCAGGTCTTTAGGCATAAGCTGCAAGACCCGGGACTGCACATCGTTGAAGAATAGTTTTTTAGGCTGACCCGTCATTTGGCAACTCCTCAAAATCAGCGTCCTCTATGTCAGGCATAGAGTATCGCTTCTCCATTTTCTTGATTTTTGCCCGAAGATTTGGAATCTTCTGCAAACCGATGACTGTAGGATCATCTGTCATGATGAACTCAACAGGCACAATCTTGTCGAAAGCAAGATCAGGCTCATCAGGTGAGTCGGTACGGTTGTTCTTGATGCGGTTTTTCTGCATCGAGGCGAGAGCCCGGAAGTCACCTGCAGCCTTGGCTGCCTTGCGATCCTCATCTATCTCCTGGTTGACCTTCCACCGCCAGAACTCCTTGGATGCAGCATTGAGGTTGCCGAGCATGAGCTGGCAGAGATGAATATCATCGTATGCCTGACTCTCGCTGATGCCGAACATCGCTTTGTCCTGCTCCACCATTTCCCTCACTGAGTAGCGAGGATAGCGAAGCCAGAAGGCGTAGCAGCCTCTCAGGCGCTCAACCCTGGCCTTGACAACAGCAGAGAGATGCAGGTCTTGAAGCTCATCCTCATTGAGAGGCATGTACTTCATGTAGTCATCGACATTGACTGGTAGACTCATATTCAACCAAGATTGGCAATGATCTGCGAGAGTTCCGACATGACAGCATGGTATGCACCAGGAGAACCGACCTTGGCGAGAGCGATATTGGATGTGCGCAACTCATTGGCGGTCTCTGCCAGTCCAAGCAGGTATTGCTTGCGATAAGGTGAGCGAGGCTCCTGCAGTTCAAGCTTCAGAGCTGACGACTCGTCATCAGACAAATCAATCATGATAGGCACCTGCTCGACAGGTGTCAACGCCTTGCCGAGGTCATAAACATTCTGAAGGAGCAGTTTGCTCTCCTCGAGATAAGGGAATTGTTGTCGTATCATCTAACAAATCATTAAGCATATTATGAACATCGAGATACACATCTCTATCCGTAGTGAGGAATGTGCATTCCGCACGGTCACCATAAGTCTGGTTCTGAGATGTAATCACAGTAACTAACCACTTGTCGTTAGCGACGAGGATGATTTTGGAGTGATTAAGCGTCAGCTTCACCTCGTCAAAAGCCTCCGTCATCAGCCGACTCAGTTTGAGTGTCTTGGCTGAAGCCTTGACGTCAGCCACTAACGTTGAGTGCTGAATCATCCCACGCTTGCGTAGGTTGATCATTCCGCACAGGAATGCGTCAGATGTGGAGAAGGTGGTGACAGCGACTTGCGCTGCACCTGTCTGCTCCAATATCCAGCCCAACAAGCCGAGGGTGTGAAGCCCTTGGCCAAGAAAGACCTGAGAACTACTCTGCAGTAGCGGTTTCAGCGCCTGCTGAATCTGCTTGGCTCTCATCCGGCTTCACCTCCTCTCCGGGAATCACGATGCCAGCCTCCTTGATTTTGGCAAGAGTCTCTGGCTTGATGTCTGCCTTTGCATCGAGCAGGGTGTTCACACGCTTCTCGATGTTGGCCTGCAGCTTCTCAGCCTGCTGCTCCTTGCCATCAGCCTTCAGCTGAATCAACTTATCGAGGTTCTTGGCGATGTAAGAACGCGCATTGCCGATGGCATTGGCAGAGACTACCGTTTCTGTCTTTGCCTCGGCAGTATTCTCCTCTGTGCCAGGAACAGCATGGTCATACGCCTCCATACCCTGTTTGTAGGCATAGTATTCTGTCTTGAGAGTGAGGAGCATCTTCTGGAACTCATCGTTGGCTGCATTCAATCCCTCGAAGCGGTCACAAGACAACTGATAAGACTTGCATGCTTCGAAGAGTTCCTTGATGCGCTTCCATCTTTGGCAGTTTGCCTCCCAGATTTCCTTGATTTCATCGGGAAGCTGGTCATGATCTGCACGTTTGCCTTTGGCGATGATGGCAGAAGCATCGATGGAATCGGTGTTTTCTGCTTCAACAAAAGGCAGATGAGGTGCGACTTCAGCTGCGAGCTTGTCAGCATCAGCGGTGGAATCGACCGCTTTCTGCAGTAAAGGTGTCACCTCAACGTCAAACTTGTGCACTTCGTCAAGAGTCATGCCCTTTGTGCGATAGCCATAATGCTTCTGCAGCTCATAGATAAGATGGTCAAGCATCTTCTGAGGTCTCAGCAGAATCTGCTGATAGAGATGACGGTTGTTATTGATCTGAAGGAGCATCAAGGCGCCATCTCGGATATTATCGTCAGTATGTTCGCTATCGAACCACTGCTTGATTTTCTGTGTGAAATTTACATCATTCATAATTATAAACTTAAAAAGCGAGGCGAGCCATCGTCAGCATCGCCTCGCCAGGAACATGGTTAAAAAACTATATGGTAATGAACTCTACACATCACCTGCTTGCGCCGTCTTCAACTCACCAGTCTCGCCAGAGAAGGTGCCTTCAGATGTAGGGATGTCACCAAAGTAGAATGGTGGCAATGTCTCGCAGCCGACAGACAACTCAACAGTTGTGTTGGTTTCGTCTGTGACAGACGAACCTGAAGACTGCGCAGGTGAGACAGAACACTCGAAGTTGTCATCACCGAACTGACGGCACTTGCCGTTGCGCTGAGGAATCAGAGCAATGACATCCTCGTTGAGAAGCATTGATGCGAGCGCAGACTGCTCCTCCTCTGTGCCAGGGAATGTGAGTGCGAGCTTGTTGAGCATGGTCTTAGAACCATTCTCGCCCTGGGCCTCTGATGAGAAGTTGGACTTGTCCGTTGCCAAGTATGCAACAATGAACTTCTTGTCAGCAGCCATCGTGTGAGACTCCTTGATAACAAGGTAGTCCTTCATGGATGCTGCCTTCTCAAGCTGCGGTTTAGCCAGCTGAGTGATCCATCGACGTGGTGCAAGATAGACCTTGCGACCTGTACCAGGGAGTCGCTTTGCTCCAGGACACTTCAGGAGATCCTCGTAGAGGTCTGCTGACTCTGTGCATGATTTTTTTTGCTGAACTGCCATATTATATATAATAATGTATTATCGTATGATGAGACTCCTATACTGCTGCAGGAATCTCATCGTAACCGAACAAGATGCGCTCCTTGCTGATAGACTCGAACTGAGTACCGAAGTACATGGTAGCTACGAAGTCAATCAAGAAGTGAGATGTCAGTGACTTCTCGAACTCGAACTTACAGTTGGTGCCTTCAGTCGCCAGTCCAATGAGCATGTTGCTGCCTGGAGTGATGATCTTGAAGCCAACAGGAATGTTGTCAAGGCCAATGAGTGTACAGTTGTTGCAACCATCGAGCTTCGACTTGCCGAACTCTTTGTTGTAGTTGACACTACCATAGACGCTGCGGTATGCACGATCGTAGCGCATCAACTCAGAGCTGTTCAGGAACATGAATGTCTTGGTGTTCTTGAGCTTCTGGTCTGCAGCATCGTAGAATGCCTCCAAAGCATCAACAGCATTGACATTTGTGATGGCCTCAGTTTTGAAGAGGTTGCCCTTCTCGGTAGAGACACTCTTGTTTTTGATCTCCTGATCCGCGATAGTCTTGAAGCCATTGTAGAGATCTACGGTATTCTTACCCCCAGGGTTTCGCTTAGCTGTAAAAAGCGTATTGAAGAAACTCTCACCTACCTTGGCAAAGAGGTAAGCTCCAACGAGCTTGGTGATAGGCTGGTTTTTGAGTGCATCGCCCTGGAAAACGTTTGAGCCATAGATTGACTCACGAACCGCATTTGGCTCAAATGGCTTAACGCCAGAACCCAAGTATGTCTCCAGTGTACGACCTGTTATAGTCACGCCATTCTCATCTACACGAGTAAGAGAGTATGGACCAATCTGCATGTCTCCATTCAACTCACCAACGGTCTCCTTGCCACGAACACCGAGTCGACGGCTCATGTATTTGGCAACCTCGTCCAAAGCTCGTGTTGGCATCTGTATCAAGTCCTTGCGATACTTGGCATAGCTTGTGTTGAGTGAATCAGGAGTAATCTGAATTGTGCTTCCTTCAGTAACAGCCATTTTAGTTAATCTGTTTCATTGCTTGGTACAACTGATCAGCATCAATATCCTGCACACCCTCATCCAGATGCTCCTCTGTCTTGGCTCCAGGAGCCTTCTTGAGGTCGGATATTTCCTGATCCTTTGCTTTGATGTCCTTGTCTTTTGCCGCCAATTTCGTTTCAAGATCTTTGACCTTGTCGTTAGCAGCAGTGAGATCAGCTGCCGTATCGGTCAGTTTTTTCTCTTTTTCGGCAATGGCATCCTCGATTTTCTGCATCTCTGCATCGGTGAGTGTAATCTTCTCATCGGTCACCTCAAAATCATCCTTGCGTTCAAGGATGTTCTGAAGGTTGAGGAAATTCTTCTTCATATCATTTATTTTAGAATTATTGAAAAACTCCTTGACACCTTCGATTACTTGTGTCATGAAGTTCTTTGATGGTTTCTCAACCGTTTCGCCCTTGATTGGCGGGAGGCCCAAATTCTGACAATAAGAATTGGTGAATCTCTTGGCAAGATTGGTTTGTCTCTTGCTGTCCTCCTCATCCAAATCTCTTATCTCGTCAATAAGCCCCATCTCCAGAGCCATCTCTGGTGTCATCCAGCTGCCTTTGTTCATCTGCGTCACGATTTCTTCAGATGTCTTGCCGCATCGCTGAGCATAGACAGATGCAATGACCTTGTCTATTGTGTCAAGGTCATCACGCTGCTTCTGGAATTTTGCAATCAGCTGGTCAAGTTTTTCCTTGTTAGCAGACTCCCAAACAGTGACTCCTGTTGACGCATTATGAATAAGCATGGTGCTGCCTACACTCATGGTAACGTGCTTGGCACCCATGCAGAGGACGGTTGCAATAGAAGCGGTCATGCCCAACACATGGACGTTGACATTGCCATGATCCTTGATAAGTTGATAGATGGTAAGACCTTCATCAACGAATCCACCCGGTGACGAGACAGCAATATTTACCTCCTCATCGGAATGTGCGTCAAGGTAATTCTTGACATCCTTGGAGCGTGTGCCGTAGGTTCCAGTCCACCAATCATAACCTGCACCTATGGTACCGCAAATCATCATACCGTATTTCATGCGCTAATTTTTTTGATGCAAAGATAAGCATGGCAATTGCCTAAATAAAATACGTAGAATCACTCTATTCGCGGTGCCTTTCGGTATGCCTGCCACTGAACTGTGACTTCGTTGAGTGTGCTTGACGAATAAGAATCAGGATGCACTTCAGAGACATTAATTGTCGGATAAGGTCTTGTTGAAGAACCGATGAGGTATCTTCGACCATCCAAATCTTCAAGCAGATATGCATATTTGGCTGCAGTATTGATGTCCTCCTCACATGTGCGATATATAAGTTTATGCGTATATATCCGCACTTTATCGTCATATTTGTCGGTAATTTCCAACTTGGATGGGCGCTGGAACGTAACACTCTCCCACTCCAGGTTTGTCGGCAGAGCAAATGTCTTATGTCCAAGAAGTGAATCAAACGGCAACTTGGACGTCAGAATCCTCTGAATTTTAGTGATGTGATTAAGATATCTCATAATGTTAAATATTTCATGTTTGTTCGCAACTGTTCGCAGTTGTTCGCAGCTGTTCAAAAACAGGGTATATAGTAGATGACTTTATGACGTTAATTTATGTTATTACGGCATCTTTTATTATTAAAGAGGTTGACCCCTTGTTTCTGGTATGCCTTTCGCATACGATACCATTTCATGCGAATGGTCTCTGCATAGTCTATGTCTATGCCTTTGTTTTGGCACCAAGCTCGGAAGGCGGACATCTTCTTGCAGGTAATATCGCTGAGGTCTCCGAGGTCGCTCCACATGTTGATGCGGAACAGGTCATCAAGGCTCTCCAGTAATGCCTGCTTGCCGAAGCTGGTCAAATAATTGTATGTCTCCGGACTCTTGTATTTGGAGGCAGGAATGCAAATGGCCACGGATTTCTGGGTAGGTTGTTCTGGCACATTATTGCAAGGGCGCTTTGTGGTCAGTCTGCGTATGACAGCATTCTCATTGCTTGAGGCAGGGAAAACCACAGGGTCGCCAAAGGAATTGGTAAGCCATTGTTTCATGTACGGCTCGACTTCGAGGTAGATAACGAATTTGCTCATGAAATATATATTAAATAATCCTTGCAAATTTATGAAATAAAATCGAGAAAACACCGCACTTGCGGTATTTTTTATCATAAAGTCCCTGATTTTTCCTAAGTTTTTAGGAAAAAACATCATAAAATATTTGGGACACCTAAAAATGCCCGTTTCAGTTGTGGCATTTGTGGCATTTTTTATAAGTATCTGATTATCAGATATTATCTTATTTATATAAATGCCACATTATATAAATAAAATGCCACAATGCCACAACTCCCTTTGTACTGCCCAATACGTTGCCACAAAATGCCACATAAATGCCACATAAATGCCACAAAGCCACAGCCCTATAAACCGCTGAAAATCAACGATGCCACAAATGCCACAAATGCCACAACGAAAAAGGGGTTCGTATGTATGCAAGAAAATGTTGTCATAAGAACACAAAAAGCCCCGAGGAAGAACACCTTCTTCCCCAGGGCTAAGGATATGATCTAAACAATAACTAAAAACCTATAATGGGCAATCCAGCCTCTTTTAACTCGTCATCAGTCATGATGTAAGGGTCTTTTGTGGCCTTCTCTTTTTCCTCATCACCAGGCTCTGTCTCGAAGTCTATACCATATCGCATAGATATCATCTCATAATCGAAACAGAGTGGCCTGTCTTTATACCATAATGTCTGTCGGCCAACCATTACACCATTCTCATCTTTTTTCTCAACCGTTTCCGGGAGGCCATTCGGGCCAAACTTCTTAAACCGCTCTGCGTTCTTGGCCGTGCCATAGAACTCTGGCCCAATCTGCAGATAATGCAGCAGCGACTCTTTCGGCAGTAGGTTCACGTCCATGGAACGGCCCAACTTGCGGTAAATGGCCATGGTTATATCCTTGCGTATCATGAGGACGTTCTTCGGCTGTGACCAGTTGTCAAGTCTTGTCTTATTGGTTGACAGGTTACCGACCAATTTGATTTTGAAGTCCTGGTCCTTGCGCAGCTCTCCCATCTGGACTGCAGCATTGATGATATTCCAGAACCCAGCCACCTCATCTGTCGAATTACACATTGAGTTCTGCCGCTTGATGTCTGCGACAACGACAGAGAGCAGCTCATCATAAGTGTATGGGAACTCTATGTAGTCTCTTATGGCGAGATAGCTTGCAACGAGAATAGTCCAGTTGGTCATGATGCGGTCGAGAATGTTATCATTCTCCAACACATTCTCAAGATCTTCAGATGCTTTTTTCCATGCAAGACCGAAAGCAGCCTGGAATTGTTCTCTATGCTTCAGTAGCTGAAGTGTGATATGTGTCGCTCCTATCTGACGATATCGTTCCAGCTCTGCGAAATTCATTTTCTCCTCTCTTGTGTGCTCACCCTTATCGAATGTAAGATAGATAATTCGAGTAAAGAGCGCAATATCTGCAGTAGGCATTTCCTGACCAGTAAGGATGATGCCTGAGTCAACTTTAGCCTGCACCAGTTTCTTGTCTTTCTCCATATTCATCTTGGTGCGGCCAATACCGTTCCAAAGGTCTTTGAGCCACTGCACCTTGCGGTTGTCGATGGCATTCTGATATTCATCGATATGCACCAGTGCATCATTGACACTACCCACGTAATCAGAAAGTGCTGGCATGGATGCATTGGTGATAGAAAGAGGCTCGTACTTCGTCTCATATTTATAGAAGAAATTCATCAGCGTCGCAGCAAATTCTGTTTTTCCACAGCCTTTAGGGCCAAAGGCATTAAGAAGAGGAAAACTTCTTGACTTCCCAATTACAATATCTCTGAAAAGTGTAGCTATGTAGAAGCACAAGCCTACCTTGGCGTTATCACCGAACACCTGCACAACCTTGGAAAAGAACTCTTTCTGTGTAGTAGGTGAATCTGTCATCTTCTCGTGCCGGAACTTCTTCTCATTGACATATAGCTCCCGGCTGTCGATGTTGAGCTTGCTCATGGCCGGAAGATAAAACTTGCCTGCAGCGAGTCTTAATATTCCCATATCGTCGATGGGAACCCATGACCCTTGCTCAATGGCTCCATTGCAGAACGCATAGAAGCCCTCTCGCTGCCACCCAAGCTGCTTGATAGGATCTGCAGTCTCTGTGACTCTTCCGAGATAGCCTAATAACTTGATGAGCTGCTCATCCTTGGCCATCCATATATAATCACCCATACCGAACAGGCGCTTACGAAGTGAGCTGCTTGACGTGATCTCTTCCATATTCAACTCTATGAGACGTGGCTGTGTCTCTGAATTGTTGTTGTTAATTTCAAAGAGTCTGACAGGATTGAAGTCATCACGTATGTGGAAGAGTGGCTTCAGTTTGAAGTTACTCCACTGCACTTCATCACCTTCCTTGTTGGTTCCAAAGTAGCAATTGTCATGCTCGGTGAATCCGAATTCACGCAGCATGCTCATGTCACCCTTGCGCTCCTTCTCCTGCTTCTCGGCCACAGCTGCAGTCTTGGCACGCTTGAGTGTATTCTTCCACTCCCGGTTATGATTATACTTGCGGCAGAGAGCTTCAAGATAGCTGCTCTGTGTATCTTCGTCTCTGACAAGCATGAGGAGCGAGCATATATCAGCTATAGCTGACATACGATCTTCGGTAGTGTAGTTCTCTATATCCTCAGGTGTTGGCCAATACTTACGAGTGCAATACCAGAAGATGAACTCCTCATCTTTCATCTGTTCAAAATGCCCTTTGTCTTTTATCCAGGAATCCGGATCTTCTTTTTTGGGCGCAGGGTAGTCAACAGGTATTTCACGCACATTGACCGTGAATCCTGCCTCGAGAGCAGCTCTACCGTTTTGAAAGACATTGACTGTACCTGCAGGATATTTATTTCCTTCCTTCAGAGTATCAGCATCTGGAATGAATATGACCTTATGTGCAAATTTAAACAGCTGCTTCAGTTGATTGGGTGTCCAGGAACCACCAAGCGATGCAACTGTATTGAGGATGCCAATTGACTGCAGCTTGATGACGTCAGGGCCACCCTCAACGAGGTAGAACTTATCTTGAATCCTCGCCTGCTTCTGTGCGAGGTTGATACCAAAAACGGAAGTGTCCTTGTGATAGACAATGCTGTTTTTGAGATTAAGATATTTGCAGATGTCCTTGTTGTCGCTCATGGTGCGAGCGGTGAAGCCGATAATCCGGCTCATCTTGTCATATATCGGGATGGTGTAGCGATCGCGCAACATGGAATATTTGCCACGCTCACCCTCGCCAATAAGACCGACCTGCTCCAATAAATCAAGGTCAAGAGCTTTGTTCTTGGCCCAGGTCATGAAGCCTTCTCTTGGCGCATATCCTATGCCAAACGTCTCGATGGCATCCTCACCCCAACGTTTCTTAACAGCCTCCCTTGCCTGAACAGCTCCTGGAGTGTTCTCGTGTATGCAGTCAACAAAATATGACTGAGCATAATTGAGGACTATGCGCATGGCATCCTGCTCCTTCTGTTTCTCCAACTCCTCATTGCTTGGTTTCCAATCGTCCTCAATATCCTCGTTGAGGTATTTCTTGGCCAAATTGCGGCAAGCAATCGGGAAAGGAAGGTCATTCTCTAATTTTCTGTAAAGAGAGATGACATTGCCACCAGAATGGCATCCGAAGCAGCGCCACGTATTAGTGGCTGTATCGACATAGAAAGAAGGCCCACTCTCATTATGGAATGGACAACAAGCCCAATGTCTTGACCTGCTTTTTTTGGTGAAGCTGACGCCACCATTCTCTGCGACTTCAAGAATGCTGACATCACTTATAATTCTGTCAATAATATCTTGTCTGATCATATCACGAATATTTCTTCTGCAAAAATAGATTGTAATCAGCTAAACTGAAAATACTATACTATTCTGCGCATAATTTTGGCTATATCCTGGTTAACGAAAAATCTTAGCCTCCTATCGAAAGTCATACTCCGCTCCAGTATAAGGTATGTCAGGGCATCCTTATATCTGCCCCCCCGATTGTTCCATTTACTCTTAATCTGTCTGTCTGACCAGTATCGAAACTTCATATCAGTATATCTCATTTTTTAGGCTTTTTGAAATTAGTACACTTTGAGTTCTCCATGAAAAAATCATAATCATGATCACTCTCTATATCCTTGTATAGTTCTCGATGCGAGCACCCCCAGAACCTGCAAGTGTTTCCTTTGGCCCATGCGCAGGTTTTATGGTTCTCGACGAATGTTTTTTTCCTCATAATACGAACAATTTTCTATCAACTGATGCTCAACATAAGCCTTCAGATTTGTGCACCAAGCTCCATTGATACAGTTGCGATGAAACTTGCAATGATAGCAATTCATAAGTTGCGCTGATGAACTATCTTGATGATTTCTCGCGATGAGCGCAAGCCAAGTCGCCGAGTCATATTACGCAATTGCGATGTGACCGTATGCAATGATTTGCCTAATATATCAGCAACCTCTGAGGCTACATATCCTTTAGCGAATACTTTAGCAACTTCAGTTTCTTTCGGGAAGAACGGAGACTTGACTTTTGGATTGCATACAATATTCTCCTCCTTACAACATTTTCTGAGTGGGCAATTCACTCTCTCCAAATTCATCATTTCCTGATTGATGTCATAATTGAGAGTGTCATTAGCACCGAAGTTGCATCTAATGAATCTCTCAGTTATGAGGAACTGATGATACAGTTTATTTTTCTCACTCTTGATGAAATTATTGAAAAGATATTCATAAGCTTCAGGATATACAGTCTGTATCATCTGAGCCATTAATCTTATCAACTCAGGCTGTTCCATGTCATATCTAATGATCTCCTGGTTCTTTCCATAGAAATAAACCATACCCTGTGGTGACACGAAGAATTCTATCTGTCTTGCTTCCATAATTCATGAACTATAACTTTGTTAATAACTTCTGCATCGCGACGATTAAATTCGCGGTGCCCATTTAATTTTGTGTTGAGGGTTGCATATTTGAAATCGAACACCCTCATCAGATAGTTTAATAATTTGGCCTTTTCTTTTTTATCAAGTGATCTGTAGTAATCACTGATATTGAGTACCTCATTTTTTACATTGTTTTTTTGCATAATTCAAAAATTAGTTTTAAATTTGTATGCAAAAATAGAGATAATAACTGTTTTATCCTATTTTTATAGGATTTATTTCCTTGTTTACGAGGATTTTTAACTCATCAAAACGGATTTTAAGTTATGTTTAACGGAAATTTAATTGCTCGTCTTATCAAAGAGCAGAGAAAACAGGTCGGTGATATGGTCGCTTATGTGTTTGGTGGCAATTCTCATATCTCTAAAACTTACTTCAAGAACAGAACATCTATTGACAGTAAGTATCTCGAAAAGTTATCGGCTTTTTTTCAAGTGCCTATTCAGGACTTCTTCCTCACTGACGAAGAATTTGAGGAAAGAGAATCACAAACCAACGTACATCACATCACCAACTCTACGGTCAATATCAATTCAAGCCCAGATGTTCTGATGGGTGTGATTGAAAACCAAAAGAAGATGATTGACCAACAAGCTTCTGAAATAACCTGGTTGCGCAGCCAATTTGAACTTCTTACAGCCAGTTTAGCTAAACAATAGAGGAAGTTTCTGTCTTCGTATTATCTCGCCATACTTTATAATATATGTATAGCGAGTTTTTTTTGGAATTTTATCGGCAAAATTATCAAAAAAACAAGACTTCGGTGTATTGAATATCAGCATTTTGCGGCCTAAAAAGCCCAAAATGGTAATCCAGTAATCCCGACTTATAAAACGAGAGGTCAACAACATTTGTTTACCTCTCGTTTTTTGCGTTTATTAACAACCTATGGTGCAAGATTTATCTCCCTTTACGTTTTACTAATAGAAATTCATTCGAAGCCTAATTGGTAGATGCAAAATCTTTCACTAAAGTGAAAAGTAGCAGAACAACTAAGCAGAGGACAGAGAATCATAACAAGAAGAAAAATTATATAAATCATAAAACAATAACAAACAATGAAAAAAATTACAATCTTATCATTCGTTGCAGCTCTCATGGCTGCTTTCTCTTTTACTTCATGTAACACTGGTGGTGACTCTTTCAGCTTACCATCACTCGACCAACAGCAGTCAATGATCAATATGTTGGGTTATACTCAAGTAGGTGGAATCGTTTACTACAACGAAAACAAGGACAAAGCTGAAGATGTTCTTGACACCATTCCTAACACTATCGCTTACATCACTACACGCACCAATAAGGACAAGAATGGCAACATCCAGAATTACTATGGTGAGGTTTCTTTCCAGTTCCCTACTGCTATCATCAGCAAGTTTGTGAAGGACGAGAAGTTGGCTGCTAAAATCGCAGAGATGGATCCTACTACTTTGAAGGTAAACCTCATTCCTTATGTGTATGCTTCACAGACCTTCGTTGCAAACTCTTATGATTTGGAGTTGGGTGATATCATTACCGCAGACAAAGAATACAAAAACGTAACAGTGAAGTTCTACAACAACTACAACGCTGCATGCTACGAAAAAAAGAAGGATAACACAAAATATTTCTGTTTCTATATGCAAGCTGCTGTAATTTACGTGGATGGCAAACAGACTAACCTGTTGCAAAACTATAGATTCAACAGCAAAGATTACGCTCCTGTATTCAAGTTTACAACAGATAAAAAGAGCAATTAGTCTCATAAAATTTCTGTCTCTTTCTTATAACAACTCAGAAATCATAGATTAAAAAGTCAATCAAGATATTCTTTGATATTTAAAGAGGATGTGCCGGCACATCCTCTTTTTTTATGCGATAAACAGAACGCTCATTTTACTTAACTTTTTGGTTAAGCCCTATGAACATAGTAAAGCTTGCTTTAGTTTTTACATGGCGAGAAAAGGTATGCGTAAGCAAATAGCTTCTATATCTACTACTCCCCTACCAAAAAGGCGCGTGGTCGTGTGACCATGCGCCTTGATGATTTTATAACTTCTAAGAGAATTTCAAAAGTTGTTGAAAAACAGGATTTGAAATTATTTATTTCATGTTCTTACGCCAAAGATTACTCATATCCTCAAGCGACTTACCCTTGGTCTCAGGAACGAGTTTCCAAACGAAGATAGCTGCAAGAATACAGATGACACCATAGAGACCATATGTAAACCAATAACCCAAGCTGTTTGCCAATGGCACAAATGATGTAGAAACAATCCAGTTGAAAATCCACTGGAAGGCTACAGCAATAGCTACTGCAGCACCGCGAATCGTGTTAGGGAACACCTCTGCAATCAGTACCCAACAAATAGGACCCCATGAGAACATAAATGATGCAGAATAAACCATAATAGAAATCATGCAGAACAATTGCAAGTTAGGATTACCGAAGGTGATAGCTACACCCATAGCTCCAAGTGCCATACCCAAAGAACCTACGATGAGAAGAGGCTTGCGACCCAACTTCTCTACTGTGAAAATAGCAACACAGGTGAAACTCAAGTTCACGATACCATTAAAGACGGTAAGCTTCATAGGATTGTCAAATCCCATTGCCTCATAGATACGAGGAGCATAATAAAGCACTGCATTGATACCTACTGCCTGCTGGAATACAGAGAGCATCACACCTACAAAGATGCAAAGAACGCCATAAGTGAGCAATTTCTCCTTCTTAACCGCTACAGTATTCTTGATGTCATGAAGAATCTTAGCTGCCTCTAAAGAACCATTGATGCGAGTAAGAATTCTTGCAGCCTTCTCGTCCTGACCAATCATAGCAAGATAACGAGGTGTCTCTGGCACAAAGCAGATAAGCAAAGCAAAGAGACCGGCAGGGATCATCTCTGAACCAAACATATATCTCCAACCTGTCTCTATAGCCCAAGCAGCCTCAGGACCATTAAGAATTTGGTTCATACCATTGCCCACACTCTCGATAGCAGGAGCAATATGGTCGCCCAAAATAAAGAAATTAACAAAATAAACCACCAACTGACCGAAGATGATGGCAAACTGGTTCCAGCTAACCAACATACCACGAATGTTACTTGGTGCAATCTCACCAATATACATCGGGCAGACAGCAGAAGCCAAACCTACACCAATACCACCTATCACACGATAAATATTGAATACGATAAGAAGGGTAAGATTAGGCTCGCCCTTAGGGAATACCATTGACTCAGGACACATCGAACCCCATGCTGATATAAAGAACATCACACCAGCGAAAATCAGTGTGCGTTTACGCCCCCAGTTGGATGCGAAAAAGCCAGAAAGAGCTGAACCGATAATACAGCCTATCAAGGCACTCGAACTTGTAAAGCCATGCCAAAAGTCAGTATAAACGAAATCTGTAGCACCCATGAAGAATGCCTGTAAACCCTTTTCGGCTCCCGAAATCACTGCTGTATCGTAACCAAAAAGCAAGCCACCGAGCACGGCGACCATCACGATTGAAATAAGATAGGCCTTAGAGCCCTTTTGATTTTGTTCCATTTTTTATTAGGTTTTGTGACAATATTACACTATTAATACGCATTTTCACAATAAATATTACGTACAACCTGCTTTTTTCCCCAACTTTTTTCGTAAATTTGCAACCAAAATAGATTTTACACAACATGAACATAGCAGATTTTCTCAATAAGGAAGGACAGAAGAGGGGGTTTTCATTCGAGGTATTGCCACCACTCAAGGGCAATGGAACTGAGGCTCTGTTCCGTACCATCGATAGTCTGAAGGATTTCGCACCACGATTCATCAACATCACCACTCATCACAGCGAGTATGTATACAAAGAGCTCGACAATGAGCTGCTCACTCGCCAGCGTGTACGTAGACGTCCTGGTACTATTGCCATAGCGGGAGCCATACAGAACAAGTATGACATCCCTGTGATTCCTCACATTATCTGCAGTGGAGCAACCCAAGAAGACATCGAATACGAACTCCTCGACCTACAGTTCTTGGGAATATCGAATGTGCTCGTACTCCGCGGCGATAAAGCCAAGGAAGACCGACAGTTCACCCCTACCAACAATGGTCATGCTCATGCCACCGATTTATTGAAACAAATCAACCAGTTCAACGATGGTTTCTTTATGGATGGAACCCCCATCAAGCACCCTGGCGAGAAGTTCTACTGCGGAGTGGCCTGCTATCCCGAAAAGCATGAAGAAGCACCCAATCTGGAGCAAGACTTGCTACACCTGAAAGAGAAACAGGATCTTGGCGCATCCTATGCTGTCACACAGCTCTTCTACGACAATCAGAAATTCTATGATTTTGTAGAGAAAGCACGCAAAATAGGTATCACCATCCCCATCATCCCAGCTCTCAAACCCTTTGCCAAGCTTTCACAGCTCACCATGGTGCCAAAGACATTCCATTGCGACATCCCTGAAGAATTGGCTCAAGATGTACTGAAATGCAAGACCGATGACGATGCCAAAGCCCTTGGCATAGAATGGACAACAGAACAGGTGAAAGACCTCTTCGAGCATGGTTATAGCCACGTTCATTTCTTCACCGTGTCGGCTGTAGAAAGCGTGAAGCAGATAGCTAAGATATTGTTCTAAACCGCTCACCCCACACCCAACATTATATACAAACACATACAATAACTGCGTAGATGAAATTCAGCGAAGTGATAGGTCAGCAAGACGTGAAAAACCGCTTGATGCAAATGGTGACCGAGCAACGCGTCCCACACGCCCTGCTCTTCTGCGGTCCACAAGGCTGTGGCAAGTTGGCCATGGCATTGGCTTTTGCAAGCTATCTCCTGGGAGAGCGAGAAGAAGGAGAAGAGAGTGGCTCTTTAGAGACAAAGCGTGCCACTTCGATGCTGAGCAAATGGGAACACCCCGACCTGCATTTCACCTACCCCACTATTAAACTCGCCAGCATGGGCGACCGTGCTCCCGTAAGCCTCGACTTCGTCAAAGAATGGCGAGAAATGCTGCTCAACGAAGCTGCTTATCCACAAATCAACACCTGGATAAGCAAGATGGGAAAAACAAGTAGCGATAAAGACGGCAACAAGCAAGCCATCATCACGGTGGAAGAAAGCGAAGCCATCAGCCACAACATCAGTCTCATGTCGAGCCAAGGCGGATATAAAATCAGCTTGATATGGCTTCCTGAGCGAATGAACATACAGTGTGCCAACAAGATGCTCAAACTCTTGGAGGAACCTCCACGCCAGACACTCTTCCTCCTCGTAAGCGAGCAACCAGAATTGCTACTCGAAACCATCAGGAGCCGTACACAGCGTATAGACTTCAAGAAGATTGACACCGCATCTCTGGAGCAAGCTCTCCTCGACCGACGCGGACTCGACCACGACACTGCTCACCGCATGGCACGAATAGCCAATGGCAACTGGAATAAAGCCATCGAAGAACTCGATGCAGGCAACGAGAACCAACAGTTCCTCGACTTGTTCATCATGCTGATGCGACTGGCTTATATGCGCAAGATACACGACCTGAAGAAATGGTGCGACATCGTAGCAGCTTTCAATAGAGAGAAACAAAAACGTATGCTCGACTATTTCACGCACATGCTCAGAGAAAGCTTTGTATACAACTTCCAACAAAAAGAACTCGTATACATGACGCTGGAAGAAGAAAACTTTGCTAAAAACTTCGCTCGCTTTATCAACGAGGCCAATATCATTGATATCTTCCAGCTCTTTGATGAATGCAAAGCCATGATTCATCAGAATGCCAATGCCAAGATTGTCTTCTTTGACATGGTGCTTAACATCATCGTGCTGCTCATCAGAAAATAACCAACATAAAGAATAGCAAGGCGAAAGCCTACAATATATTACACAATATCATACAATAAGATTTTTAATAGATTTATCGTGGATTACAAGAATATGAAATTCAGAATGTTCAATGGTTGCGACCGCGGACTCTGCCGACGTGCAGTGGGACGACAGGACAAACAGTTGAACACATACGACTGGCTTGCCGACGTACCTGGTAATGCCGAGAGCACAGACCTTGTGGAAGTACAATTCAAGAACACACGCAAGGGCTACTATCACAACGTCAACAACCTCGACCTCAAAAAGGGCGACGTGGTGGCTGTAGAAGCCAATCCTGGCCACGACATTGGTGTCGTAACGCTCACAGGACGTCTCGTGAAGTTGCAAATCAAGAAGGCCAACCTACGCTCTTCGGATGAAATCAAGCGCATCTATCGCATAGCTAAACCCGTAGACTTCGAGAAATGGGAAGAGGCTAAGAGTCGCGAACACGGAACAATGATTCAGAGCCGACAAATAGCCAAAGACTTAGGTCTGAAGATGAAAATCGGAGATGTGGAATATCAAGGTGACGGCAACAAAGCCATCTTCTATTATATAGCCGACGAACGTGTAGACTTCCGACAGCTTATCAAGGTGCTGGCAGAGACATTCCATGTTCGCATAGAGATGAAGCAGATTGGTGCTCGACAAGAAGCTGGACGCATCGGAGGAACAGGTCCTTGCGGACGAGAGCTATGTTGCGCTACCTGGATGAAAAACTTCGTCAGCGTGGGCACCAATGCTGCACGTTTTCAGGACATATCACTCAACCCTCAGAAGTTGGCGGGTATGTGTGCCAAACTAAAATGCTGCCTCAACTACGAAGTAGACAACTACGTGGAAGCCAGCAAGAAGTTGCCACCTAAGGATGCACTCCTACAAACTGCCGATGGTGAATATCACCAGTTCAAGGTTGACATCTTAGCTGGTCTCATCACCTATTCTACTGATAAGAATTTGGCTTCTAACTTAGAGACTATCAGTGCCGAACGCGCTTGGGAAATCATCAAGATGAACAAGGTGGGCGAGAAACCTCTTAGCCTCATAGAGGATGGCAAGGCTAAACCTGCACCTAAGTCAAGCGACCTTCTCGCTGAAGCTGACTTGAGCCGCTTCGACAAAGCTAAGAAGAAGAAAAAGAACAACAACCGACAGCAAGGCAATCGTAAACGTTCTGACAACCGACAGCAGGGAGAGAACCATGCTGAGAACCGACAGCAGAACGAAAACCGTACAGACAATCGTCAGCAGGGAGAGAACCGTCAACCCCGTCAACAAGGAAACCGCAGACGCAACAACCGTCCTCGCCCACAACAAGGAGAGGCTAACAAAGGCGCAGAAAACAAACCTGCTAACGAAGGATAGTAACTCCATGTTCTATCATTAAGCAAACATAGTATAACCGATAAGTAAACATACTTTGGAGGGAAAATAAAATGAAGCGATGGGCTTATACCATAGGGGTTTTCATGGGAGCGATGATGCTCTTTCACTCGTGCAACGAAACATTGGTGTACGACCGATATGAACACACCCCTATCGCTGGCTGGGAAAAGAACGATGTACTCTCATTCGACATTCCACCTCTCAAGAGTCCTGGCACATACGAGCAAGAATTAGGGCTCAGAGTGACTGGTGTCTACCCTTTCATGGGACTTACACTTATTGTCGATCAATGTATCTTTCCACAAACGAAAGCCCAAGGGGTAATAACCATTGAAAAGTCGGACACCATCCAGTGCGACTTGATAAATCAAGACGGAACGACCAAGGGACAAGGCATCAGTTATTACCAATACAATTTCCCTATCAACACCTATCGCTTCGCTTCCGGCGACTCCATCCACGTCACTATCAAGCATGACATGAAACGAGAGATTCTTCCAGGTATCAGCGACATTGGTTTCAAGATGAGCCACATAGGTGAATAAATGGGTAAAAAAACGCAAGTACTTGCGATGACCAACGAAAGTACTTTCAATGACCAACGAAAGTACTTGCGACAGCCATCGCAAGTATCTTCATTATTTGAGGCTATAGGGTAGCAAAAATATGGGTTACATCGGATGGCAGATAAAGACCCATAAAATCATACGACAAAAGCGACTTCATAGGATGAAGTCGCTTTTGTTGTGTATATATATTTTTCTTGTCGATGAATCTTAGATTAGGTTCTTACCAGATTTCTTCCTGCATCGATTCTGAGGAAGATAAAGAGAAGGATGGTAAAGCCCCAGAGCGATGAACCGCCATAGCTGAAGAACGGAAGAGGAATACCAATAACAGGTGTTAAGCCCAAGACCATACCTACATTAATGAACACATGAAAAAGGAAAATGCTGAGCACACTATAACCATAAATGCGTCCAAACTTGAAAGGTTGCCGTTCGGCAAGAAACAAGAGGCGCAGTATCAATGCCAAGAAAAGCAATAACACTCCTGCCGAACCCAAGAATCCTTCCTCTTCACCTACAGTACAGAATATAAAGTCGGTGTCTTGCTCAGGCACAAACTTCAACTTGGTTTGCGTGCCGTTAAGGAATCCTTTGCCTTGCAAACCTCCTGAGCCAATGGCTATCTCACTCTGATGAACATTATACCCGGCACCAGCCAAGTCTTCTTCAAGTCCTAAAAGCACATTGATACGCACACGCTGGTGAGGCTCCATAACATTGTTGAGCACATAGTCTGCAGAATAGAAAAAAGCCAAAGAACCCAACGCAAATATGGCTATAAAATAATAGTTCTTAATGCGCGAAGACAGTCCCTTGTAAAACAAAAAGCCTATGAGTAAGAAACTGATGCCTATCTGAACATAAGTGATGTCAAAGGGGATGACATAAACCGAAAAGAGCAAGCACAGCAAAGTGATGCCCACTGTATAGAAGAGCATGTGCGCCGTCTGTCTACCATGATGAATATAGGTGCTCACCATGCCTGCAGAAAAGACCTGTATAAACAAGAGCACCACAAACTCACCTACCGAGGTAGAGGCGTCCCACATCATGACACTGTCATACTTCACCCCTACCACAAAATACACCACCATCGCTACAGCAGTAAACAAGACGCTTCCAGGCATTCCCTCACGATAAAACATCAGGAAGAAAGCAGAATAAACAAGTGCAGAACCCGTCTCTCGCTGCCCCACAATACAGATCATGGGTAGGATGACAATAAACGCTGCGGCGAAGAAGTCTTTCATGCGATGTATGTTGAAACCATAGCTCGACATGAACTTAGAGATGGCGAGAGCCGTAGCAAACTTAGCAAACTCAGCCGGCTGCAGTCGAAGCGGTCCGAGCACAAGCCAAGAGCGTGAGCCCTTGATGCTATGCGGATTAAAGATGGTGGCAAAGAGTAATAGCACCAAAGCTGCATAAATAACATACGAGAAGGTGTCGTAGAATCTGTCATCGAGGAGAAGGATAACAAAGCCGAGGGTTATCGAAGTACCTATCCAGATGATTTGCATACCAGAGCGCGACCCGAGGCTGAAAATATCATTGTCACCATAAGTGTAGCTGGCACCACAGACACTGAACCACCCAAAGGTGAGCAGTGCCAAGTAAATGCCTATCGTCCACCAGTCGAGCGAACGAAGTACACCATGTTGTCTATTGTCTGTTTGAATCATATTCTTTATCGGAATTTTACATCAGCAAGTTATCTGCTGCTTGAGCCATAAGCTATTCTGCGTGCCTGCATCTGTGCTGCAAGAGTTTCTGAGGCGGGCGACAGCTTTCCCTTTATATATTGCTCCATCATGAGTCCACCAATAGGAACACCATAATCGGCTCCCCAACCACCATTCTCTACATAGACAGCAATAGCTATCTGTGGATTATTCATAGGTGCAAAGCCCATAAAGACAGAGTGGTCGTGACCACGATTCTGTGCAGTACCGGTCTTACCACAAGGCTCAAAGTCGTAACGGGCAAGCATGCGACAAGTTCCCTTTAATGCCGAGCTTCGCATTCCTGCCACCACATAGTTGTATGCCTTCTTGGATGCCATCGTGTAGTGTCTGCGTGTGTAAAGGGTGTCAAGGGGTTCATCTTTCACCTTACGCACAACGTGAGGTGCATAATAATATCCGCGGTTGGCTATGGTAGCTCCGAGGTTGGCTATCTGCAATGGTGTGAGGTTTACCTCTCCCTGTCCGATGGAGATACTGATGATGGTCAGTCCGTTCCAAGAGCCTCTATAGGCTTTGTCATAGAACTCCGCATTCGGGATAAGTCCTCGTTTCTCTCCTGGCAAATCAATACCCAGTTTATAGCCGAATCCCATACTCTTCATATAGTCGCGCCAGGTATTCATCGCTACCTGCACGTTGGGATACTTACGCCTGTTACCCATCATGTAATAGAGTCCCCAGCAGAAGTAACCATTACAAGAGGTACTGATGGCATCAACAAGTGCTATGGGGGATGGATGGCCATGACAACCTACATGTAGTCCGCGATAGGAGAATCCATGATGACAGACAAAGGCTGTTCCTGGCGTGATGATGCCCTCGGTCATAAACGTCAAAGCCTGTGTCGTCTTGAATGTAGAACCTGGAGGATATTGACCCATGATACTTCGATTGAGCAACGGCTTCCAAGGATTGTGCGAAAGATAGCGGTGCATCTTGCCACGCATCTTTCCCACCAACCGACGTGGGTCATAAGAAGGTGAAGATACCATAGCAAGCACTTCGCCCGTACGTGGATCGAGTGCTACGATACTACCTATCTTGCCTTGTAAGAGTCGTTCGCCAAGAGCTTGTAAATTGAGATCGATTCCTAAGGTAAGATCTTTACCTGCCACAGGACGTCGGTCGAATTTACCATTTTGATAACTACCCTGTATACGTCCATGGGCATCACGAAGTTTTATCTTTATACCCTTCTCACCTCTGAGTTGCTTTTCGTAATACTTCTCTATACCTAACTTACCAATATAGTCGCCAGGCTGATAGTAGCTGTCGTCCTCGATATCGCTCGGTGATACTTCGCCTACATCACCAAGCACATGGGCTGCATAAGGACCTGTGTACTCACGAATACTTCGCTTCTGAACATAGAAACCAGGGAAACGAAACATCTTTTCTTGGAACACACTGAAGTCCTTGTCAGACAACTGACTCATGAAGAGCTGCTGTGTGTAACGTGAATAACCAGGATTCTTAGAACGATCCTTGATATCGTTCATGCGCTGTATGAAAAATTCCTTGCTGATGCCAAGCGAATTACAAAAGTCCATTGTGTCGAGGCGCCCACTCTCCTCGTTCATCACTACCATGATGTCATAAGAGGGCTGGTTGTATACCATCAGCTTGCCATTACGATCGTAGATGGCACCTCGAGAGGGATATTCCACTTGCTTGAGAAAAGCATTACTATCGGCATTCTTCTTATAGTCATCGCTCATAATCTGCAAAGTAAAGAGACGGATGATATAAATGGTCACAATTCCTATGGCCACTCCACCTATCACAAACTTGCGATTTTCGAGATTATAATCGATCATAATACCTATTTTATATAATATGCCCTTACACCTTATTTATATATATATACATTCTTATTTCTTCCTCTCTGTTGCAACAAAAAAGCAAAAGGGAGAACAGTCCTACTTGCGCACATTCTCGATAGCCATCAGCAGGACATAAGTGAGCGCTGCGCTTCCCACGACACATTCTACCCACTGTAACCAATTAAAGAAATTGAAGGTCTCGAGCGTAAAGAAGAGTAAGCAGTAAATCATTACCAGAATGAGTACATACCAAAAGTAAGAACTTCCAAGTGTTCGCACACCCGGAAGCAAATCGTCAGCGCTGTCGCGAGGTAAGAACAACTCCAGCAGATAAGGCTGCAAAAGAGCTATCACCGTCATCGAACCAGCTGCCACACCTGGTGTATTGGCAAAGATATCTACTCCCAATCCCAAGGCAAAACTCCACAACAACACTTGCCAACGAGGGGTATTGCGACGAAAGTGGAGTACAAACATGATGTACAGAAGCGGCGTGGCGCAATGGAAGAGGTGTATGTGGTTACACACCAGTCCTTGCACCAACAGGAGAATGAAGAATACTCCCCAACGCTTTACTATTTCTATACTCATTTTTCAAAAAAAGAATTGAAAAAAGTGTTGTCTTTTTTTATAACTGTTTTGTTTCTGCGAAACGGCAGTACATGCTTCATCAAGGTTTGATGGAGTCTTGTGCTGCACGCATCAAGTCGATACGCTCTTGCAGAGCAGAATCATCGACGAGGCACACATCGCGCAAACGGGCAAAATCGGTAGAAAGCTTCACCTGCACACGATAAGAAAGTCCGTCAGCAGAATTGAAGACATGTAACACCTTTCCTACCATAACACCAGAAGGGAACACCGATGAATATCCGCTCGTCACAACGTAGTCGCCCAACTTGAAGTGAGCATGCCTTGGCACGTCCTCAAGATATGCAAGTTGTGAAGAACCACCACGCCAGCGTAGATAACCAAAATAGCCTCTACCCTGTATGGTACAACTGATATTGGAATGACCATTAAGCACAGGAATGACAATACTGTAATGCTCGGAGACAAGGTAGACAATACCTACCACACCCATGCCGCATACCACACCCATGTCGCGTTTCACGCCATCAGCAGCACCCTTATCAAGGGTGATAAGGTTATTATATCGATTTACCGTGTTGGTCACTACCTGGGCAGGCAAAAGTTTGCATCCCTGAAAAGGATTCATGCGTGCCAATCGCTCCACAGCAGTTTCCTGGCTATGAGTAAGGTGAGCTATACTGTCGTTAAGCGCTCTCACCTGCTGTTCCAACAGGACATTGCGCTGAGTGAGTTGGCTGTTGACGCTCGAAAGCGAGAAATAACTTTCCACAGCCGAATCCCACTCATACACTTTTCCTGTTACGGCATTGGCCGACGAGAACCAGACACTGCCCTGATAACTATTGTATCTGAAGAGCAACACCATGCTCACTACCTCAAGCACCAGGAACACAAACCAGTGGTTGTGTTTCGCCAGAAACTCTGTAAGGTTGTGCATACGCTATCGTTTCTCTGAAGTCAGATTACACTTATCTCATCAAGAATGAGAAGCGGTCAACATTCTTCAGTGCGATACCTGCACCCTTTGCCACACTGTGCAATGGGTCTTCAGCTATATGGAAAGGAATGTTGATCTTAGCTGTGAGTCGCTTGTCGAGTCCACGAAGCAAAGCACCACCACCAGAGAGCCAGATACCATTCTTTACGATATCAGCATAAAGCTCAGGAGGAGTGTTCTCAAGCGCAGAGAGCACAGCATTCTCTATCTTCGCTACAGTCTTATCCAAGCACTGAGCTATCTCTTGATAGCATACTGGAACTTCCATAGGAAGGGCAGTAATACGATTAGGTCCGTGAACAATGAAGTCTTCTGGAGCCTCATCACCCAGATCGGTAAGAGCAGAACCTACGTGTATCTTGATACGCTCAGCCATACGCTCAGACACTTTCACATTGTGCTGGCGGCTCATATACTCCTGGATGTCGGCTGTAAGATCATCACCGGCTGTACGAATAGAGTTGTTGCTCACGATACCACCGAGTGAAATAACAGCAATCTCGGTAGAACCACCACCTATATCGACAATCATATTACCCTCAGGAGCTTCCACATCAATACCGATACCAATAGCAGCTGCCATAGGTTCGAAGATCAAGTAAACGTCACGACCATCAGCATGCTCTGCTGAGTCGCGTACAGCACGAAGCTCTACTTCGGTAGAACCAGAAGGAACACCGATTACCATTCGGAGTGAGGGTGAGAAAAGACGGCTTCCTGTATGCACCATCTTGATCAATCCACGCATCATCTGCTCGCATGCAGTAAAGTCGGCAATCACACCATCACGCAAGGGACGTATTGTTCGGATGTTGTCATGAGTCTTCTCGTACATCATCTTAGCCTTCTCGCCCACAGCTATCATCTTGTCTGTGCGACGATCGAGGGCTACAACAGAGGGCTCGTCAACAACAATCTTATCATCGCTGATAATAATGGTGTTGGCAGTACCCAAGTCCATTGCGATTTCCTGAATAAATGAAAAAAATCCCATTTTCTTTTTGTAATTACTAAAAAGTTAATTGAAGCTTATAATATTTCTACAGAGAGAACAGCAATCCCTGATTTACTTAGCAAACCAGTTGTGGATAGCTGTATCGTAGTGAGAGCTTACACCGAAAGCACGCTCTGCAAACATCTTGCGGTCTTCGATATCAGTCTCAGCACCCTTCTGCTTCAGAATATCGAGCAAAACGCTATATTCTGCCTTGCTGGGCACGATTACTACATCCTTAAAGTTCTTAGCTCCGGCACGAATCAGAGAGATACCACCTATATCAATCTTCTCGATGATATCGGCATCACTTGCACCACTTGCCACGGTCTGCTCGAAAGGATAGAGGTCAACAATAACCAGGTCGATTGCAGGAATCTCAAACTCCTTCATCTGCTCTTGGTCTCCTTCGTTGTCTCGACGTGCAAGGATTCCACCGAATATTTTTGGATGGAGTGTCTTCACACGACCACCCAAGATAGATGGGTAAGTGGTAACATCCTCCACTTTCTGACATTCATAACCGAGCGACTCGATAAACTTCTGGGTACCTCCTGTGCTCAAAAATTTAACACCCTCTTCATTCAACTTGGCAAGGAGCTCATCCAAGCCGTCCTTGTGAAAGACAGATACTAACGCTGTCTTAATCTTCTTTGTTTCAGCCATTGATTTTTACATATTTGAAATAATGGTGCAAAGGTACGAAGAATATTTGAGTTTACCAAAAACTACACCTATAATATGATGCTTTTTTAACACATCATGCGACTCCTGTTTCCTATTTCCAAACCTGATAGGATTTCTGAGTTATTACACAGGCACAACCTTCTGAATTTTAAACTCCCCAAAAGGGGGCACACGCCAACCAAAACTCACAAAATCATGCCACTTTGTCAGAAGAATAAAGAAAATCAAAGATAAAAACAAACGAAAACAAGACAGATTGTCAGAGACATACTCCTCGGCACACATTTCGCTCAACCATTAGCAAACAACAAAAAAAACAAGTATAATAACATCAACCAAATAAGAAAGGAGACATATATGACATTTGACAAATTTACAATCAAAGCACAAGAGGCGGTGCAAGCCGCTGTAAACACGGCGCAACGCAATGGTCAACAAACCATCGAGCCCGTACATCTTCTCAGTGGAATCATTGAGAAAGCACCAGATATAACCAACTATATCTTCCAAAAATTAGGCATGAATGGTGGACAAATCACCATGCTCTTGCAGCAAGAAATACAACATCTACCTCGCGTACAAGGCGCAGGCCAGCCTTATCTGTCGGGTGAAACCAATCAGATACTGCTGAGCGCAGAAGACATAGCAAAGAAGATGGGCGATGAATTTGTGAGTGTAGAACCTATACTCTTTGCCATCTTGAAAAGCAACTCGACAGCTGCTCGTATTCTGAAAGACGCAGGCGCCAACGAGAAAGACATGATGGCTGCCATACAGACTCTCCGTCAAGGTCAAAATGTGAAAAGCCAGAGTGCTGACGAAAATTATCAAAGCTTGGAGAAATACGCGAAGAACTTGGTAGAACAGGCTCGAAGCGGAAAACTCGACCCGGTAATTGGTCGTGACGAAGAAATACGGCGCGTGCTCCAAATCTTATCAAGAAGAACGAAAAACAACCCTATCCTTATCGGTGAACCTGGTACAGGTAAAACTGCTATTGTAGAAGGATTGGCAGAACGTATTGTACGCGGTGACGTACCAGAGAATCTTAAAGACAAACAACTCTTTTCTCTCGACATGGGCGCACTGGTAGCTGGTGCTAAATATAAAGGTGAGTTCGAAGAGCGTTTGAAGAGTGTCATCAAGGAAGTTACAAACGCCAACGGACAGATTATTCTCTTCATTGACGAGATTCACACCTTGGTAGGTGCAGGAGGTGGCGAGGGCGCCATGGATGCGGCAAACATTCTGAAGCCAGCATTGGCACGTGGCGAACTGAGAGCCATCGGTGCCACAACACTCAACGAATATCAGAAGTACTTCGAGAAAGACAAGGCTTTGGAGCGACGCTTCCAAACCGTCATGGTGAACGAACCTGACGAGGTTGACGCTATCAGCATCTTGCGAGGCATCAAGGAACGCTACGAAAACCACCACAAGGTTCGTATCCAGGACGATGCGTGCATCGCTGCTGTCAAACTTTCTGAACGTTACATCTCTGACAGATTCCTCCCCGATAAAGCTATCGACTTGATGGACGAGGCTGCTGCTAAACTTCGTATGGAGCGCGACTCCGTGCCAGAGGAGCTTGACGAGATTACACGCCACTTAAAACAGCTGGAGATAGAGCGCGAGGCTATCAAGCGCGAGAACGACCAACCTAAGATTGAACAACTCAACAAAGACATCACCAACCTGAAAGAGCAGGAAAAAGACTTCCGTGCTAAATGGGAATCAGAGAGGGAGCTCGTCAATAAAATTCAGCAAGACAAACAGGAGATAGAGAATCTAAAGTTTGAAGCTGAACGCATGGAACGAGAAGGCAACTACGAACGAGTGGCCGAAATAAGATACTCCAAGCTGAAGATGCTCGAAGATGATATCAAGCACATCCAAGAACAGCTAAAGACCACACAGGGAGGAGAAGCCATGATAAGAGAGGAAGTTACTGCCGATGATATCGCAGAGGTGGTAAGCCGCTGGACGGGCATACCTGTAAGTCGTATGATGCAGAGCGAACGCGAGAAGCTTCTCCATCTGGAGGAAGAACTCCACAAGAGAGTCATCGGACAAGACGAAGCCATCACTGCTGTGAGTGACGCTGTACGACGTTCTCGTGCTGGTCTGCAAGACCCTAAGCGCCCTATCGCAAGCTTCATCTTCTTAGGCACCACGGGTGTTGGTAAGACCGAGCTCGCCAAGGCATTAGCCGAATACCTCTTCAACGATGAATCCATGATGACGCGTATCGACATGAGCGAATATCAAGAGAAATTCAGCGTCACCCGCTTGATAGGAGCGCCTCCAGGATATGTAGGCTATGATGAGGGTGGTCAGCTGACCGAAGCCGTTCGCCGTAAACCATACAGCGTTGTCCTCTTCGACGAGATAGAAAAGGCACATCCCGATGTATTCAACACCTTACTTCAGGTATTGGACGACGGCAGACTAACCGACAATAAGGGTCGCGTAGTAAACTTCAAGAACACCATCATCATCATGACTTCTAATGCAAGCCGTGACATGTTGAGAAAGACGTTCCGTCCTGAGTTCCTGAACCGTATCGACGACATTATCACCTTTAAGCCTTTGACAAAAGAGCAGATTGCACAGGTGGTAGAGTTACAGATGAACAGAGTTAAGAAGATGTTAGCTCCACAAGGATTCGAGCTTCGTTGGACTCCTGCTGCCATCGAATACTTGGCTGAGGTAGGTTACGATCCTGAGTTTGGTGCACGTCCTGTAAAGCGCGCCATCCAAGACTACGTACTAAACGACTTGAGCCGCAAGATTCTTGCAGAACAGGTTAGCCGCGAGAAACCAATCGTCATCGACCACACAAAAGACGATGGTTTGACATTTAAGAACTAACAGCACTGCATGGTATTGACCTGCATCCTGTCACGACAACAAGAGTGGTATACTATAACACAAAGGTTCCTCCAATGGGATTATCCCATAGAGGAACTTTTTTTTGTAATTACTCAACTTCCACAAATTCCGTACATACGAAACTTCAGTAATTATATACACAACAATCCTTCTAAGATCGTCTTGAAATACAAGTACTTACGTTGACCATCGCAAATATCTTCATAAGGACTTCCACTTAGATTCATTAAAAAATTAAAAGAAGTTTCGACAATATCCACTCTGTATATTACCGCAAACAACCAATAAACGATAAATATAATATTATTTTGCTCTTCCATAAAAAAATAGCAAGACTATAGGAAGAGCCCCTGTGTTTAAAAACTATTTCCTAAAGAAGTGATTATCAACATGATTTATAACGCAACCAAGAAAACAAGAAAAGCCCTAAACAAACTAAGAAAACAGGCTCTCAAAAAGCCAAAAAAAAGCCCCGACATCTCGTCGGGGCAATTCTTACGTTTTTGAATGTTTCAGCAGTTTTGTGTTTTTTATGTAGTTATGATCTTTTTGAAAATCAGTTTGTGTTTCTTTTCGAGTGCAAATATAATACAAAAAATTGATTTATATCAAATATAT
>ERZ1034844.102-NODE-102-length-46884-cov-9.748532_pt1 | contig 46884 bp, 39 predicted proteins | sample MGYA00520594_ERZ1034844 | MGnify/ENA primary metagenome ERZ1034844 (study PRJEB33766, sample SAMN09781733) | gut metagenome | biome: gut microbiome | host: Homo sapiens | place: Madagascar | study: EMG produced TPA metagenomics assembly of the PRJNA485056 data set... | reverse complement strand
ATTTTACGCAGAGAAGGACTCATGTCTTCAAGTTCTACTGCAGAGTAGATCTTGATGCCTACAATACGACCTGCGTATTTGCTTTTGATGACATTCTTACTTCCTTCGTCAATAAGCTCCTTGTTATCATCAGAAAGAGACGCCAAGAGCTTATTTAGATCACTATCCTCAAAAGAAGTATCATATGCCATTAAAGCATCTCCAATGTTGACGTGATCGCCTACTTTACGTATATCATAGACATTGGAGTTTTTACCAACGACTACTGATTTACAGAAAGTCATATTGGCTTCTGCGTCACCTGCAAGCTTATGAGTAATAACAGTACAGTCGTTGTATGTGTTATAGCTGGAAATGATTGCAATTTTCTCCAACACACCAACGTTCATACGAAGGCCGTTCATACCATCATTTTTGAAGAAATCCTTATGCCATGCAATCGGATCGTCCTTCTTGAACTTATCGCCAACTTTGTATTTGGTAACCAGTTCATTGGCAAGATAGAAACCGCCACCGCCATTTTTGACGATATTAGGCGCAAGGTTAACTGCCTGATGCTTACCGGATTTATACTCCAGCATAAGGATATTACTCTTCTGGTCATAATCAATGACTTTGCCATCTTCGGCTGCATTAATTACAAAATCGGAAGACAAATCAAATCGGATAGCTTCATCAGCACCATTGGAGATAAGTGCAGGAATTGCGTTCTTAACAGGAATGACATGCTTAGACTGCTTAACGGCCATTGCAGTACGAATGGAGTCATCTCGAGTATTACCCAAAGGATACAGAAGTTCACCAGGAGAGAAAACGTTAACATCCTTAAGATCTTCACGTTCATTCTCCTTGATATCAACGTAACCACGTGCAGATGTAATATTCGGCTCCATTGTAAGCGTACGGTTAACGCCACAGTTACCATCAGGAGAAGTACTCATACCGATAACGCCAATCATAGACGCATCATAAGAACGCTTTTCTTCTGAATATGCACGCTCAACGTTAACGCCACGATATCCTTTAGCAGAAATAGCACGGTCTTTCTCAAGCTCAACGACAGGATTCAGAGTGGAGTAATCTTCCACTGTCTGCAATCCCATAAGTTCTTTAATGACTGCATTCCTAGGAAGACTCAGCTTCTTCTTACCGTTGCTATTCTTATACTCAAGATAAGCACGAGAAAGCTGGTAATAAAGAATTGCAGGAATGACTTCACTAGAACGCACACGTGCAATACGCTGACTTGATTCAAATGTATAGCTTTCATCAACAAGCAAGCTATTAGCATAGATACAGACATCAATCAGATCTGTAGGAAGATTGATATCCTTAAGGATTTCTTCCGTGATAGGATCAATCATGAAGTCATAGTAGTTACCAATAGCAGACATGATTGATATTTTACCGTATACTTTCTTGAAGTAGTCGACGTATGCTTCTGCTGTATTATACTCATTCAGATCATGAGATTCTGTATCAAGAACCTTCATGCCATTCATGAGCAAGCTAGTTGCCATATCAGCGTCATACAGCATATAGCAATCACGGAAACGGATAACACCCTGCGAAGGTTTTACCTGTTTCGGATAGCTCTTGCTGAATTCATACTTCAGATTCATCTTCTTGAATACTGAAGTAATTCCTTCCCAATACAGCATATATACAATCAGAGGCATAGACTGCTTCATCAAAGTAGCAGTAGAATACATGACTTTCTTAGTATTACGAGTCTTCAGATATTCGTTACGGATATTATCAGGAAGCTCATCAACCAGAATATCACAAAGAGATTCACCATCAGCTGCCATCTGCGTTTCGGAATTAATCCAAATCATCTGATTCTTATCACGGAATCCGATGAAGATCATAGCACCAACATCACATTTCGGAGCTTCTAGGTTATGGTCTTCGATGTATTTGGTTGCTTCTTCCTGATTGAAGAAGATCGTACTGGTAGGAGTCTGGAATTTAGTAATGACCTTACTAAATTCATCATACTCAAGAGTGGTCAGATACTGCTTATTTGTAATATAAGCATTGCCAACTGTAAAGAGCTTCATTGCATCAGCATTAGCAGAGATCAGTTTGATCAGTCGTTCAACTGAAGAAATGCTCTTTGTACCAATACGACGAACGAAAATCTTATTGTAGTTGGAAACGATCTGCACCGTATCAGGAGCAGTCTTAACGACAGGATACAGGAAATTCTGTTTATTGATAAGCTTCTTATTGCCGCCAAGGTACAGGAACTTATCATCGAGGAATTTCGGAATATCAACTGTAACTACATGACGCTGATGGTTCTCATCTTCCAGAGTAACCTTCATAGTCATCTTGTAGTTCAGCTCATCCGATGTATCCGTAGTCTGAATGTCTCTGACATAGAATGGCATACTCTTGTTATTAAGACAAGTAAATGCGTTCATCAAGTCAGCAGGCATGACGTTTTCGATGTAGTCCTTATTTGCATTTGCAAATTTGACTGTCTTCATATTATCATTGATCGTATGAAGAGAACCAGAAATGTCTTTCTTAGGAATAGGGCGCTTTGCAGCATTCATATTCTTGACATCCTGGAACGTCATATTCTCAATCTTGATTTCTTCCTGACGCTTACGCATTGCAGCATCACGCGCAGTACTGACAGGCTTCGTAGGAACTGTAGTAGCTTGCATAACCTTATATATGCTCTCAATAAGTTCCTTATCGTTATCCAGATCCATTTCGGATTTGGTTTTCACATAGTCTGCAGCTGCTTTAGCTTCTCCCGGAGAGCTTGCATTCGCTGTCGCAGCTTTGATTTCTCTTGAAGTCTGATCAATCTTCTGATCAATTTTTGCTGCAATAATCTGCTTCGCCTGCTCGATATCTTCTTTTTTCTCTGCATCAGTTGCAACGTATGCTCTTTTAGCTGATGATGTTTTTGTGACGGAACTCGCAGCCACTTTCTTCTGCTCCTGAGAAACTGTCTTTGGCTTATTCTGAGTAACCGTAACAGGTTTCTTCACAGGAGTAGGTTTCTTAGTAGTCTGAGGAAGTTCTTTTGCTTCTGTAGGAATATCATCTTCCTGTTTACCAGTCAGATTATATCTCGTATTCAGAGTAGCAGTAATGGAAGCCTTTGCAGCTTCGGCATTAACTTCCTTCTCATCCGTAACATCTTCCCATTTGGTGGAGCGTTTGAATACTCGCTTCAGTTCTGCACGGAACTTATTTGCATCGTTCTTCTTCGTTCTACTCGGATTTACACGAAGAATCATATTATCTGAATAGAAGTAGAAGTCCATATTGATAGACGTGAACACAGGGAGTTCTCTCAGCATAGAGTAATAGAAGATAAAGAGAGGATTCTCGATGTTCTTCATGAAGTTTGTATTATTGAAGTTATCAAAAATATCAACGTCAATTAATACGAACTTACTCGAATACTGAGAAGTCTGCTCACCATACCAAACGCTCTTCATATAAGTCCAGTACAGATTTACTCTTGCACTAGGCTGGAACTTCTGACTCAACCGATTATATGTCTGAATGTAAGTAGACATATCGAAGAGCGTATTATAATCGGGAGTCTTATTCAGAAGCGTAGGAGGATGAGGATGAATTGTAGGATTATTGATACGACCGTAAATATCTTCACGGCCTTGAAGGTCTCTTAGATTATAACTTCTATTACCGATCTTACCACGGTACCGAAGATTATGATAAAGGTACTTATAGTTCGTACTAGGCATGCAATTCTTCGGGCGATCAATTACGTGGATTACTTCGGCAGGAGTAGTAGCCATAATAAACGCAAGATTACCACGTCCAGCTTGTTTCTTTACTCCAGGAAGTTCTACTTCCTTAGGAAGATAAGCTTTTCGTGATACTGCATTCATATATGGGAGAGACGTAATATAAACCATTTATCTCGTATCTCCTTTCTAATTACGTAATTCTAAAGGCTTAAAAGTTTGTTTTCAGGAGGTATTTCTATCAGCATGAAAATTAAATCTATGCCATATAGTATAATAAAAACTTTAAATTTGGAGGATTTATTATGAAAAGTATTATTCGAAAAGATGATAAAGTAATCGTTCATGACGAATACCTTAGAGACATGAACGGCAATCGAGTTGAAATAGAAGATGCTGTTCCTGGAGTTCAGTATGATCGTCTTACAGAAAATGTGGAATATCCTGCTGATAAGTATAAAGAATAATCAATTTTCTATGATCCTGAAAGAAAGAATCCGAGCTAGTAGAATGCAGAAACTACTAGCTCGGATTCTTATACTACAACAAGGAGAAAGTTTTTATGAAAAAAGAAACCATACACACCCATCACAGCGATTCTTGCTGAATCGTTACGATTACATTCTTGTTGATATAATCGTAGATGCACTGGATTTGTGCAGCATTTAATCCACTATGGTTTCCACGTACTCGGCACATCAATTCATCATTGTTGAAATTATGATGTGTTTTTTTCATATCAATAATTCTCTGGTTGCTACTTCCACAGAATTTCAAATGAAAGTCTTTTTTATCTTCTTCATACTGTCCGTCAACCAGATGATCAACGAAATACAGCATACTCATAATCTGAGCATTCTTGTCATCCGTAATATATCTGGATTTCGGATTCTGAGGATTAAACTCCAGAAGAGCTTTCCAGATAATATCAGTAAGAGAATATCCAGTATAAAGCCAGACATCCATTTTCTTATACTGATTATCAGCATCTTCTTTAATATGAAGAAGAAGATTTGTTAAGTCGTAGATATTACACCATTCCAGAGGTTCTCCACCTAATACAGAGAATCTGTGGATATAAGGTCTATCTACAAGAGACCGAATCTTTACTTCGGTTGCATTGGTGTATTCTTTACCGCCATTGAAATCCCATGTCTGTTGATTAAAGCAATTCTTACAATGGAAGTGGCACCCTTGCGTAAAGAAAGATACACCAACACCATAGCCATTGCTAATATCCATTTCACGGATAGATGCATAACGCATATTATTCAGTCTCCTCTACTTCTTCGCCATCAGCAGGAATATCTGTCAGATGGACATAACGATTTCGGATCTCATCAGTTCTACCCTGAGACCAGAAGTGAGTACCAATATCCTTTCTACCCTCGGTTTCCCGATATTTAAGTACGGGAGTAGACTATACCATACTTGCTTAGTGACAGACACTAAGTAGCGCCCGTATTATAGTCGTTGAACGTCCTTCCCTAAGTGGAATAAATCCATACGAGTATTTCTACTCGCAGAAGTTTCGATGCGATGATTATCCAATCTCTAAGTCTTTTTACCATCCCTGATTCTGTTAAAATCAGCCATATAGTTGTCGCCATATCTATACTTGGTAACTTAGAGCTCTAAGGAACTTCCCGCAGTTTAACAGGTTTAACGTGGACTATATTGAATAATTCAATCCACAAGTGCGTCGAGCGACGCTCATTTTATGCTGATCACGGTTGCCACAGTTTGGGCATTCCCAAACCAGTTTACCACCGTCATCAATAACTTTGATCTCACCATCGTATCCACAGCACATACAATAATCGGATTTGATATTAAGCTCTGCGTAGAGGATGTTATCATAAATACACTGCATGACCTGAAGGACAGCAGGAATATTATGAGTCAAATCAGAGCACTCAATGTAGCTGATTGCACCACCAGGGGAAAGCTTCTGAAATTCGGCTTCCTGGATAAGCTTATCAAACGGATTAATCTTTTCAAAGACTGCAGTGTGATAGCTATTGGTAATGTAATCACGATCTTTACCATCAAGCTTGACGAAGACGTCATTACCAAAGCGCTTCTTCAAGCAACGTGCAAACTTGTAAGTGGTATTCTCAATAGGAGTACCATACAGAGAATAATCAATATGCTCTGCTGTTTTCCATTGAGTACATTTATCGTTCAAAGCCTGCATTACTTTTAAGCCAAACGCAGTACCAATACCTTTATCCATATGAGAATGACCCGTCATATATTTGACGCATTCGTACAGGCCAGCATAACCAAGAGAAATGGTAGCATAGCCGCCGAACATGATGTCGCCAATTTTAGCATCCTGAGGCATTCTTGCAAATGCGCCATGCCGCCACAGAATAGGAGCAACATTAACGGATGTATCTTTAATGCGATCAATACGAGCTCTCAATGCACGATGGCAAAGTTCAGTGCGTTCTTCGAAGAGCTGCCAGAACTTATCATAATCTCCACCAGAGGAGAAAGCAAGGTCAGGAAGTGAAATAGTAACAACGCCACAGTTGAAACGACCATAGTATTTAGGCTTACCAGTGGTAGGATCTGTATACGGAGTAACGAAACTGCGGCAGTTATGACTATAAATACCAGAGAAACTGAAGTGCTCAGATTCAGTTGTTACATCATAATTTTCACGAACCGCATATCGACGTGTGACTGATTCGACGATTGCATATTCCTGATGGAACAGATTTGCGTTCTCAAGATCATTCATAACGGAGTCACTGAAATTACCCCAGAATGTATCCTTGGCATCCCCGCAGATCTTGACTAATTCATATGTCGGAGCGAGCTGTACTTTATAAAGATCCTGATGATGGCGAGACTCAATATCCTCTACATGGATATCAGCGTAAACACCAACAGACTGAGCAAGCATCATGATCTTAAGAGCACGACTCTTCTCCAAATAATGAATACCGATAACTTTATGATCGTTATAGTCGTCAACGAACGAACGATTTTCATCACGAGGATCGGGGTCAACTTTCGGATCCTTAACAAAGGTGAGGTCGTCACGCATTGTCTGAATCAGTCCATAAAGGAATTCTCGACGAGTATCTTCCTTATAATTGAAAATTGTGTCAAGCAGAAGGAGCTCATCATCACGCACCTTATTCAGCACGAAATTCTCAGCTGCCTGAGCTGGCTTCTCATCATTGGGGGAATTGTACTCCTTCAGATCATCTTCATTGAATGCTTTGAATTCGCTATCGATACGAATAGTGTCACCAGCATTCAGCTTTTCAGCATACACGATCGATTCAGTACTTGAATTTGTCTCAACAGTGAAGGGATGATTCGGCGTAACTTCAACGGTACGTCCATTTGTAAACGTAACACGAAGCATCTTATCTGCGTGATTATGAATCATCCGCTTACATTTAGTCCAACCATTCACATGGTCGTAGATCTGAACTCCAGTAAGATCCATATAAGTATCCCCGGCAATACCAGTCTCCTGAGAGATAACATCAAACTTATCCTTGAAGAAATTCCATGCAGATTCAATAGAAGTCACATGAGATTCATCATTGTACTTATACGTGATAACCTCATCAGGAGCAGTACAGTTGTGGCTATAAAGACCAGAGACAGTAAAGTGCTCACTTGCGGTAGATACGTCATAAGTATCTTCAGCACAGTCGAGCATATGAGACTCAACGAAATGACAAGTCGCCTTTCCCTTATTTTTCATCGCATACTTACTGGTATCAACAAAATGATCACGTTTTTTCTTAGCAACGATATATTTTACTACTTCTTCAGTAGGAACGAAGACAACCTGATATCGAAGGGTATCGGCACGGCCTTTTCCTTTATAATGATTTTGATACATCGCGGCAGGAATACCAAGAGACTGGACTAGCATCATTTGCTGAATAGCCAATTCCTTATTTGTAGATCCAATCGCACAGGTGCAAGTTGATCCACTATTACAGATATATCCATCAGCATCAATCATACCACCAAGGAAACCGAGTCGAGCCTCACGAGATGACTCAAAAATAACACTAGGAATTTGACGATTCAATTTAATGATTCCGCCAAATTTAGTAATCATGATATTTGCAAATTTAGGAATAGGAATGCCGGAATCAGTAGAGACTGAAATGATATCTTTATACGTACCTTTACGGTCTCGCACTTGAAGTTTAACCTTCGTAGTGATTCCATAGAATCTCTTCATCCTATCTTGAAGAGCGGTAATGATATCATCTTCGCCCTCATTAGCAAGAGATACTGCAAGCGTTCCTACATACGATGCGTCACAAATAATCAAACCATCGAGCCATGCAAGTTCAGGATCATATTCATCGGTCTTATCACTTACATGAGAATCGTAATCGATTGCAATCTCGTCAGTTTCTTTCAAATCCTTCGCGAGAACAACACCACGATTTACGGTCTCAAACGGATGACTAGGAGTACAATCAAGGCAACGCCCATTACTAAACTTAATACGAAGAATAGCACACTTCGTATTGCGGATAATACGATGACAATTCGTCCATCCGTTAATATGGTCATAAATCTCAACACCGGTAAGATTCATATACCAGTCATCAGAACCGGGACGCTGTTCTTTTGCCTTGAAGAACGGAATCAGTCTCCACCACATACGTTCCATACCTTCGACATACAGATTACCTGCAAATCGATATGTGACAACCTCGTCACCAGTCACGCATGACATGGGGGGATAAACTCCGCCCTTTAATTGCTTCATGACCTTTGCGGAAATGTAATCAGGAACCATTCGTTTTGCTGTACATTGTGCAGCCAAAACAGTTGTGTCGTAGTATTTACTACCAGGCTTAATATTGTCTTCATCCAAGACATAAATAAGCTTCGGGAATGCGGGGGTAACCCAAACACCCTGCTCATTCTTCATACCCTGGATACGTTGACGGAGGAATTCTTCAATAAGCATAATAAGCTCATCTTTGTATTCCTCCGTCTCATTGATGTACATGAACACAGTCAGGAAAGGAGCCTGACCATTTGTGGTGCTCATAGAATTCACCTGATAGATGAAAGTCTGGCAACCATCTTCAACTTCCTTACGAGTATCGATATCTGCATACTTAGCTGCCTGCTTTTCGTCAAAACCCCAGCTACGATATTTAGCAAGATAACGATTGTAGGAATCACGCACAAATGGTGCAAGATGAGTAAGTGTAATAGAGATACCACCGTACTGAGAAGAAGTAACGGCAGTAATGATTTGAGTTGCGATAGTCGACGCCGTAATGAAACGGTGAGGCTTATCAATTTTGGTTCCATTGATGACGGTACCATTCTGGAGCATATCATCCAGATTACACAGAGAGCAATTTGTAAGCACGTTCTGCGCATAGTAGTCAGCATCATGGAAATGGATAATACCAGCAACGTCAGCCTTCACGATGTCTTCATCAAGCAGAAGACGTTTGGTAATATCCTTAGAAGTAATACCAGCGATATAGTCACGCTGGACAGAAACGATTTCGGGATCCTTATTGGAATTCTCACCATTGATTTCTTCGTTCTTATGATCAAGCAGATCCATGATAGCCTGATCGGTGGTGTTACGGAAGTCCCGAGCAAGATTGTGTTTAAACCGATACTCAGTGTAGGCTTTTGCTACATCCTTACGATCGGTTCCCATAAGAGAATAGATCACTTGATCCTGAATTTGTTCCACAGACATGTCTTCAGGAATCAGTGCAATTTTGCCCGCAGTAGATTCTGCGATAGCCTTGGCTGAATCGGATAGTGTTCCATCGACCTCAATAAATGCTCTCTGGATTGCAGAGACAATTTTTTCCCGGTCGAATTCCACTATCCGGTTATCACGTTTTGTAACTGATTTCATACTAAGGACCATTCCTTTCTTATAGGGTTTATCTTTCAAAACCATCGGTTAGGATACTGTCACCAGGTTATTGAAACTCAATGATTTTCATTGAAAACGACTCCGTAGAAAATCGGCCATGAAACAATTCTGTAATCATTTTTCTCTTGCTAAAAGATAAGGAGATGCAATCAATGAGTGCTGGTAGTATGCTGTTACTATACACCAAAATTCAGGAGCTGAAAACACTTGAATTATTAATCTCTTCAAGTGGTCAGCCCGGTGGTGAAACTTACTCAAAGAAAGTTGTCATTTGCCTGGAAGAAATCTATGAAATTCTGCAGGATCACGAAGCTCGTATCACTGCTCTTGAAACAAGACCTTTCTAATGATCCATTAAATAAATCATATAAACCAAAAGTATACGTGAACACTATTAATTTCCTATACTTTTGGTTTATTACACCCTGGGTAACACTTTGATAGATTCAATAGACCCTCCTCATAAAATAGAGTGTGTCTTATTCCTAGCGCTTTCCTCATATCTAGTGCGACCCAAATATATTTCATTAGGAGGGATTCTCACATGGCAACGAAGAAATCTAGTAAGAAAAAATCCTATGTTTCCGATGAAACCACCATCGTGTATGGTGTTGAAATGCGAAAGCTGAAAATTAAAATGAGTATGGATATTCTAAATTCCATTATCTCATTTATTTATACCCCGTCGATTTTACGTACTCGGAAGGCTCTCTCGACTACATATCGACTTTTCCAAATGATTGATTTTAGCGTGTATAAGAATAGTGATGAGCAGATGGCTCGTGTAAAACTGATCTATTATACGCTGGAAGGTAAATTTGATTATAAGCTGTCCGGTTTTACGGTGCTGAAAGAGCATGTAGCCGAACGAAATGCTGCTGAGGATAATAATCCGTTTATCAATGAACTCCTCGAAGATATTCCGAATGATATGGTACATCTTGACATTGACGATATGAAATACCTACTTGAAGGTATTCAGGATCGTGTTCGTTATGGATATATCGTATACTTCCGGGATAAGTTAATGGAAGCAATCGAGTCTATCGATCTTGAAGGCGGAGATAATCACAGCTATAAACGATTCGTAAATGTAGTTTATGGCTTAGCAGCAGACCTCATTAACATCAAGCGTAAATCCGATACTACGAATCAGAATGATTCGTTCTCTCTGGATTCTGATAGTTTTGCAAATGCTGTCAGCGATGCTGTCAGTCATCTGCAGGATAAAAACCGTGTGTTCCAGACTGGTATTCAGCTGTTGAACCACATGCTCGCTCCTGGTTTTCAGAGTAAGCGCCTGTACTGCTTCCTGGCTCTGCCTGGTGGCGGCAAAAGTCAGATTCTGTTGAAATCTGCACTTGATATCAAAAAATACAATCCGGATATTAAAGCTAGACATCCGGGAAAAATGCCATGTGTGCTTTTAATCACCATGGAGAATGATATTGATGAAACGATTGAGCGCATTTTTGCAATGCGCGTTACCGGCAATGACATTCGTAACTATAGTCCTGAAGAAGTCATTAAGATGCTGAAGGAAGAAGGCGAAATGACATTGACCGATAAAAACAACATCGATATTGTCATCAAGTATTATCCGAATAGAAGCATTGATACGAATGATCTTCGTACCATCATTCAGGATGAATATGATGATGGTAGAGAAGTTGTCACTTTGATTCTTGACTATCTGAAGCGTATTCGTCCTGCTGAGAAAGCAGATACTGAAAAGGAAGAACTCAAGAATGTAACCAATGAGCTGAAAACGATTGCTAAGGAGCTTGACATTGCTGTTATTACTGCACAGCAGTTGAACCGTAATGCCGCTTCGATCGTTGATGCTGCATTGCAGTCTAACAGATCCGATGTTACTCGTCTGGTTGGTCGTGATGGTATTGCCGGTGCTTGGGAAATCCAGGAAAACTGTGACGTTACCATTGTGGTTAACATGGAAACTCGTGCGGATACCAGTGATAAATATTTGACCTTCAAACTTCTGAAGCGTCGTTATCGTTCCACTGAGACCAAAAAGATTTCCAAGTACAACGTATCTGGAGCCGAGATTGATTACTTCACCCATCCTTATGATGAAACTGGCAGTCATCTTATTGATGACATCTATATGCCTGAGCCTATCAGTAAGCTATCTATGACTAATTCGTTTGATACTCCTGCGCCCAATACAAGAAACGCAAGACCACGTCCTACAATTACGAGTAAGAAAGCAAAACAGAGTGAAATGAGTCAACTCGCAGATGGCAGTGAATATGAACAGTTTGATCCGAACCATGCTGAAATGCCGGACTTCTGATTAATATAAATAATAGCCATACTATCTCAAGCCCTATATTGACCTTGAAAACAAGTCTATAAGTTCAAAGTCATATGAAAGGAGCTGAGATAGTATGGCTATGATTCGTACTAAGCTTGTCACTGTCAGTAGTACTGGTAGTTTTACAGAGGTCGGTGGTATCCAGGGTCCTATCCTCACGATTGTGGTGATGGACTACAATACCATCTATAAGCTTTTGATCAACGGGCGTATTGTGTGGGAACACAATCCGAAGAACCGTAAGCAGAAGAAGCGCCTGACTCTGAAGAACTATCGGAAGAAGAATAACTTCGATCCTTCTGCAGACGAGCCTACAGGCGATCTGGTTATGGGCGTTGAAGGTATGCCGGATGATGATTACATTGACGAAAACGACAAGATCTATGTCGATATCATCAAGACACTCAAAAAAGACGGCGTAGTTCAGCGGAAGAAGCCAGTTCTCAATGATGATGAGCCGATTACTGTAGGTCTGTAAGACTACAAAAAAGAACCAACGAGTTTACCAATTCAGGTACTCGTTGGTTCTTTCTGGCTTACTTCAGCCAGAAGCAAAGATCACCTACAGGAGTTCCGTTATTGAGGAACTTCATATAGGAAAGGGACATGGATCCAACGCCGAGATTCACGTTGGTAGCCGTTGCTTTATAGCGAGAAGTTACCAGAGGATTGCACATCATAAACATGAAGCACATGCTGGAAACACTGTAAACCTTACAGGTTTTTACAATGAGCTTTCCGAGCTTCTCGATCATCCGATAGGTTGTAGCCTTCTGATCAAACTCATACCCTTCAACAAAGAACTTCGCTTTCTTCACGGACGGAACGTTTGTGCTGAAGATATAGGTGAGCCGGAGAAGATTACCAAAAGTTTTCTCATCATCGGAATCTTCGGATCTCAATCTGAGATTCAATGTCCGAAGAGAGTTATGAATTTTCTCAAGACGGCCATACTTATCATCCACATAGGAATTTCCAACAACATCCATGACAGCAAACATGTAGATGATATCGTAGTATCTTGAATCAAAAGGGCCAACAGCTGCATCGCAAAGTTCGTAGAGATACTTGAAAATATCTTCAACGACCTTACCGACAGGAATTCTCTCAGCCTCATTTTTACCAGTAGTGATTGAGAAGCATACCCTAGTAAATTTATCAAGATTACTAAAGACATAGCTCACCATCATAGTGGCATATCGGATCTTGAAAATGTTAGACGACGGAGAAGCCTTTTCATTTGTCCAGATTTCAGAACCGGACTTCATGAGGGCTTTCCTAAGCGCTTTCTGGTCCATCACCTTTCCTTTCACATCTCTCAAGCTGACGTTATTGATCTCTGCAATGAGAGATTCGATACTTTTTACGGACTTATTCTGAACGCTTTCAAAATAGGTATTCGTAGATTTTGCCATGATTAACTCTCCTTTCTTTTGTATCATTGGCTTCATTCTATAAGTATAATATATCATTATAAACTCGACAAAAAAGAAAGAGTAAGCAGTTGAGTCCTACCTACTCTTTCTTCTCAGTCCGGAAGTTAAGCTACAGGTTTAACGTAGCTTAATCCATTTCCGAGATTATAAATCTCGTACTTTGGAACGAACTGGTATCCTTCAGGAATAATCGATGCGTGTACATCAGAATTATCCTTCCGGACGAACATGCCTGGGTGAGATTGCGGAATTAAATCTGCTAATCCACTCAGGCATATATGACCATCTTGAGTCATAGTCGTATCCTTCTTTCTTATAAGATACCTTTATAATATATAAATATAAAGGCTGAGTTTACGACTATGGCTCATTATTTATATGGTCTAAAAACAATAAGCTAAGCTAACGAGTATTACCCTAGGGATTGCTCGTTTATTTTACTATAATAAAGAAAGGATTGACATAAACTATGATCGAAGCATTTAAGTCCGTTCGTAAGGAACGTGCTGGTATCGAACATGATCGTCTGTACATCGAGTCTATGCTGGAAGATGAAGCAGTTGATGCTTCTCTGTCTGCTATGGCACCTATGACTATGATGGAAGGCGTTGACATTTCTGATGCTGATATCGAAGCACTGATCGATAAGCTTCCCGTCACTGATGGTGATGATGAAGAAATCGAGAAGATTCTTCAGTCCAAGAAGAATCTGTCTATCGACGACGTCATGGGCATTGCCGGTGGAGAAGACGAAGATGATGACCTCGATATCGATGATGAGGATGATGAATGAGTTGCTCATTCGGTACCTGTATCAACGGTATGAGAAAGGCTGGGTTTGATATCATGGTGAATACGAATCAGAAAAGACTTGCCACTAAAAAGGTAGTCGTTATGACGATGGGTATCATTCCTGAATTGGGCGGTATCAGTGGTCCTATCCTGACTCCTCAGGATCTTCCCATTGGTATTGTCCAGTCCATGGTGAATGGTCGTCGTAAGGTATATGAATGCAATCCGAAGGATACCAATGAACGTATTCTTCTGACTGTATCCAATGTCAATGCCGACAACTTTAAGCCAAAAGAAGTTGAAGTCGATACCAATATGGTAGTCGAGCGTCGTAACAACATCAAGAAGATTGGCTATGAGAAGAAAAAAGAAAATCCCGTTCTTCATTCTGCTCTGGAAATTGATCCTGATGATGTTGACGTTGATCTTCTCGGTGACTTCACTAAGATTAAGTAAAAATAAGCCGTACTTGAAATTCAATCAAGTACGGCTTATTTTATCGTATTTCCAATTCCTTTTGTACATAATATATACAAAAAAGAAGGGATTCAAACTGAATTCAAATCCCTTCTTGCTTTTTTATTGATGATCTTTTTTAATTATTCGCGATCGTCAATAACTGTATCTTGCGTGTCCATCTCATATAGTCTCCTTTCTTTATATTCACATATATTATATATAAACACAGATTGAGACTTTACGGTAAAATGGATTTATACGTTTTTAGGAGCATCCTTTGTTAAAACATAGAATGTTTGGATAGCCTCCAAGTCAATGGAACGACAATTTGAGCCATTAGGATCAAGTGCAAACGATTTGCTATTCATAAGCTTTTCACATTCAGCATTTGCTTCCTGTGTCCAGAAAATCTTCGATGTGATCTGGTCGCCATCATAGTCGCCATCAAGTCCCTTCAGATATGAATCCGAAAATCTTGTAGTATCGATGAAATTGTTTGCGACATCACTTCTAGGCATATTCAGATCAATATCAGGATACCATTTGTAAATGGTCTCATTTACTTTGACTGGAATTGTATGTAGCGTAGAAGATACACGAACCATTGCAACAAACATACCAAAGTTGTTAAGGACAGGGTATCGTGTGATCATGCAATACTTATCTTTTGTCGTATCAACAGCCGCCATATACAGAACGTCGCACCAAGTGAGATGCCTGTCAATAGTAGCTCTATCCGCAGGGACACCTATCATCTGACCCTTAAAGACGAGAGGCAATTCTTTGCCATTGGTAAGAGGTACAGTCACAAGATCAAAACGACTTGAAGGATCTTTTGTAAACTGAGCAAGGCGCTTACGAATATATTCATCATTAAAATATGACTCAGGATTCTTTAGAATGTAGTTCTTACCAGTCATACCGCTCATGCTATTCTGAACTTCCAGAATTTCACGTTCGATGAAGTTTCTTACCCACGCAACGATAAACGGGTATGCTTCAACGATAACCTGAGACAAAGGCAGTGCTGCATGTCTAAAGTCAACGATATTATCCCTTGGATCATCACAATTATACAGTGGCGCAGAAATAACCGTACGAACACAGTAATCGACGTTCTTACCGAGCAGATACTTACGAAGCATACCGTTTTTCTTATCCAGACTATTCTTAAAGAAGTCATAGATCTCAACCAAAGTATTCTGGATAGAAGCATTGGTAGAATGGAACGAGAAATCAAACATATCCGCTCCATCCAACATAGCTCCCATACGAATCAATCTCGTATAAAGATTATTCAGTTCAGTGGATTCACCGCCGCCACCCTTACTGGTTTTGATATCACGATAGAATGCAGGAATTACGATTTCCTTCGTAATGAATACTTCATTCTTTTTCGTCTTACCAATAAGATCACAACGTTCGGATGACATACCGCCATTGCCTTCCCATTTGATCTTTTCCCAGTTATTATAGATCCAATTGATACCAGTATCACCGTTCGGATCTTTTACCAGTTTACCACCTTGGATAGAAAAGGTCTGACTACCATCCATAATCTGATCAATATTACGGAAAACGCGTTTCATGATTTTATAGATATGAGGATGGAAGAAATGGCCATGCAGGTTAATATATGCAAAGGTCTCTTTACGAGATTTTACAGAGACACCAAAAATCTCATTGGAGATAAGTCCATTGGGATTCGGAATACCACCACGTTCAAAAAGAACGGGTGAGGTAACTTCTTTCAGATGGTTGATCTTGATAAACTCATCCATATCGAATAAGTCAATTCTCATTGTAACTCATCCTTCCTTTCTCTACAGTATAGTGTCAAATTACGATAATGTCCTCAAAGAGAACCGAGTATAAGTAAAATGGATACTTATACTCGGTTCTCATGCTTATTGGCTGTTAGATTTCATCACAATCAATGATAAGCATAATTTCGTTACCATTGATCGTTAAGATCAGATCATATCCATCAATATCATGATCATCTATAGCAAGATTAATCATTTTATGTAATTTCTTTGCAGCTTTATTATCACTCATAACGAGCTTTACATCAAGTGATGTATTTGCATCATAATCCGATGCAATTTCTTCAATGAATTTAGCTTGCGAAGAAACTAATTTATGAAGGAACTTAAGTTTCCTATAATGATAATGAAGAATACATTCCAATCCCTCAATAGAATCACAGCACAATGCATTTGCGAATGCATCTAATGTATTCACCATGGGATTATTCTCCTATTAAAAAATTGAAGGATTATTCAAGATTTCAAATAGGAACTTCTTTGGTTGATATTAGTTTGTCTGTTTTCCAGCCTTTGCAGCGCGAGCCGCTTTCTCCTGTTCGTCTCGCTCTTTTATAATCTTATCAACTCTGGCGTCTCTCAGAGCGATCATGTCTTTATATACCATACCTCTCATGATATCATTGTACGAAAGCTCTCCCTTAAAAAGGGCAAGCATATCACTGATTACTCCGTAATATTGCTTACGTCGAGATTCGTATTCCGAAGACGCTGATACCGACGAAAAAGCATGCTATCGATGGTCTCGAGAGGCACGTACTTAGTCAGAGTACCACAATGCGGGCAACGGACATCAGTCAGAGAGAAGCCATATGCATAGCCACCAAGGTAGTTCTGCATCAACTCAATGATCAGATTAATCTCGTCGGGCTTCACAGTATAGAGAGCCTCAACGATATCATCAGCACCAGTGTAGCAGATATAAGAGCCATCGGAATCAGGCACATAAACTGCATGGACGGAAGGAAGCAGATTCGTAATATCTGCAAGGACATTATTCACGTCGTCAGGATGACGCTCTTTGAACTTACCCTGATCGATGCTATCCATGATGTCATACAGATACTCATAAGCGGTTGCGAAGCCAATCTCCAGAATGTACTTTGAGTAAGGCAGACGAACGCGCTTATGAACCTGGCAAGGAGCATCTTCCATGATCTTGGTTTCCTCGCCAAGCGGGCAATTGATAACCTCATCCATACCCTTCAGGAATCGATCGCCGCACAGATCAAAACGCAGCAGAGAACGAGGATTGAAACGATGAGTGAAGTTCTGTTTGCACTTCTCATTCTGGCAGCTCATGCCAATTTCATCAGTCTCAGGGAAAGTTGCAATGATCAGACCATAGATAGCAAGATCAATGTCCTGATATGCAAACTTCTTCAGGAAGTCATCATAGCTATCGAACTTACCACAAGAAGGATTCACCATCTTGTTGTAAATGATAGACAGGCGCTTATTCAGCTTATCGAAATTATTCGGCTCAGTAGTAAGAGTTAGATCGGTCATCTCACCATAGGTAAGACCTGTCATGTATGCACGGAAACGAGACAGCGGGAACGTGACAGACACACGGTTTGCGGCCAGCTGATACTCATTCACAGAATCTGCGAAAGACTTATTGGGCTTCTTAACCTTGATGGTTGCAAGATCAATATCCTCAACTTCTTTAACACGGATTTCCTCAGCAACAGAAAGCTTCTCTTTCTCTTCATCACTGAAATGGAAATCAGCACCAAAGCCAGTCTTATCGATCAGGACATTGATAACCTTCTTACGCTCTTCTTCCTTTGCAGCTTCCTCAGCCTTCTTAGCATCATCCACAGAAGGAGTGACTTCATCAGAGGGCTTATCTTCAGAAGTATTCTCTTCCGGAGCAGTTTCTGCAGGAGTTTCCTCAGCAGGAGCTTCACCAGTCTTCAGAAGATCAGGGTTCTTAGCAGCACGATCCAGAGCATCCATGATGCCAACCATCTGCTGGGGATTCTCAGGACGAGGGAAGTTAATCTTTTTTGCAGCGTCGATCTGAGCATCCATATCGGCCAGATACTTATCAGCATCACTCATGGCATCGTCGGATGTCTTATTCTTAAGCTGGACGTTTTCGTCATGATTCAGCTTATCATTATCAACGATCATACCAAGAGTCTGATTCTGCTTAGCTTCCATCATCTGCTCAAGTTTAGTCTTATGCTTAACTGCTTCCTCAGTCTTTCCTTCAGGAGCAGCCACACTGCTTGCATCAGCAGTTACAGTAGGAGTCGGTTCTTCTTTCTTCGCAGTCTTAATCAGAGATGCGATATCCATCGTTGTGTCTCGATTAATACTAGGGGTGGAAGCACCGACATTTTCATTATTAATTTCAGCCATTTGTGCTCATCCTTTCTTATATATCAGATATACACGTAGTTGTATGCTATATTACCATTCTTATCCTGTGTGATGCCAACAGAAAGATTCTGCTTACCATCGAGAATTTTTGTAGGAAGAACGATCAATAGCAACGGTTGACTATTATTATAGGTTTTGATGACATCAAGTTCGCCAGTTTTAATATACTGAGAAAACGATTGACACTGTGTGACAATCTCAGCTTTCAACTGATCGACATTAACTTCATCCCAGAATGAGTAAAGAATACTCTGTATATTAATACCAAGATCTGGCATAGACGGAAAGAAACCAGGTTTGCCAAATAACAGATTCAGAATCGAATTGGCTAACGCTTCTGTCTCATTCAAATATTTGGCTTTACCGAAATCGTCTAATCCAAAATTAGGCTCCACTTTTTTCTTAAGAGTCGCCATTTACATCATCACCTCCTGTATTAATATGTCCTATAGCAGTAAGCTTAAATGAGTGTAATTTAGGTGATTTATAATTTTAGCCCTTAAAAACACTGGAATAAGCTTACAAATCTAACGAAAGGACGTGATTCGAATGCCCTCTATCAAGTGCAAATTCTGTGGGAAAGTTTTTCCCGATACAGACTCAATTGCTGCTCATCTTGAGAAAGCTCATATTGATATGATTCCTCCTGACATGGATTCATATCAATTTTATTACTATATGAAGACTGGTAGAACTCATGGTAATTGTGTCATGTGTAAACAGCCTACTGGTTGGAATCCTAAGACGAAGAAGTATAAGAGATTCTGTGATAATCCAAAATGCAAGATTGCTTACCGGGATATGTTTAAGAAGCGTATGATTGGCACCTATGGTAAAATCACTCTTCTGAACGATCCTGAGCAACAGAAGAAAATGCTTGCTAATCGGAGTATTAGTGGTATCTATACTTGGAGCGATGGCAGTAAGAAGCTTCCGTATACTGGTAGTTATGAACTGTCATTCCTCGAATTCCTTGATAAGATTATGGATTTCCCGTCTTCTGATGTAATGGCACCTTCTCCTCATACTTACACTTATAAGTATGACGGAAAGGATCACTTTTATATCCCTGACTTCTTTATCCCTTCTCTGAATCTTGAGATTGAAGTTAAGGATGGCGGTGACAATCCTAATATGCACCATAAAATTCAGGAAGTTGATAAAGAGAAAGAACGTCTGAAAGATCAAGTCATGAAGACAAACTCTAATCAGTTCAATTACCTGAAAGTGGTCAATAAGCAGAATGAAATCTTCTTGAGGTATCTTGAGATTGCAAAGAAGAAGTTCGCTGCTAATGATAATTCACCTATTTATATGGCTTAAGGAGGATCATAGAAAATGGACTACTCGGTTATCAAAACGGACAAATGGTTGACTGCTGAAGTACTCGACTGTCTTCCTAGTATGCCTGCTGATCTGCAGAGCTATGTCAGATTCAATATCTTTGATCTTGACAAAGTGATCTTTAATCATCCGGGCCTCCGCAAATTTGCAAAGTATAGTACTCTGCGTGATATCTTTGATCATAATCCTGATTACAAGGTCATGGACATCATCAATGATTGGAATGGCTCTGCTACCTACCAGGCCGTCTACAATCAGATCATGACTGACATTGATAATCATGCAGATAGTCTTGTTAAAGTCGGTGACGTTGATCCTGTAAAGTTCTTAAAGACTATCGTGAATTCTCCTTCTTATACAGATGAAATTATGTATGAGCTGGAGGATAAGGTAAGTGAATTCCTCCATTACTTCGATGGTAGGGAGGATGAAATTTCTGCAAAGACAATGCATACAACCGCAGTTCTTCTTACTCGGTATATTATGCCCTGGAAAGTACGCTGCTTGGATGTATATACCAAAGTTGAGTGGATGACCAATAATGGTCCTCAGCTCGCCCTGAATAAAGACTGCTTAAAGTATAATCTGATTGCAGGCATCGGCAATATCTGTGAGCTTCAGCATGTAAGTCCTGCTGATATCAACGACATTGCTATTCAGATCGCTGTATACTTCCATACGCTCGGACCAAAGGCTCAGCCTCGTGTGAACCGGTTCCTTCTGGCTATGCGAAAATCTTGCCAGAGTCGTGAACTCGTTGACGCCGTCTGGCGTTGCTGGGAACGTGATGATACCCTTTCTCAGTTGTCAGATTTAGTTCACCCTGAAAAATATGGCTATTGTATTAAAGATAGAAAGATTCGCATTTCTGATCTGAATACCATCAACGGCTATTCTATCATTCAAAATGTGCATAGTCATATCGTTCTGGATAGTGATGAACTCTTTGAGATCACCGAGCAGATGCGCTTTATCACTGCTGATGAAATCGCACGCTATATCCGTGACGATGTCTGTGGTCGTGATATCGAATTTGCTTTGTCTGCTAATGATGTTGGCAATCTTCGTAATTCCAATCTTTCTGTCATCGTTACCGTCGATATGAATAATGGAATGAATACAAAGTTTGTTGCAGTAGCAAAGGATCGTAAGACTGCTTACCTTCTGTATACATTGAAGTTCCAGTCTTCCAATTTCCTGTATGGCATTTCTCTGAGTGCTATGCCTGATCATTCCCGTAAGATTATCAGTATCAAGAAAAGCAACGTTACTGAGTATATCTACAAATCGGGTTTATGATTATATATTATATATTTATGGAAAAAGGAAGTTTGTATAAAACCCAATGTCTACACATACAAACAACTAATCCTGTTAGGATATAAGCATGTGACTTTTCCAGTCGAGATAAGAATCATGCTTATAAGAAAATTCATTTCATTTTTAAAAAGGAGAAATTTACTATGAGTGACATCAACAACAATGCAGGCTTGATCCGTATCGATAACGTGATCGAATATCGCTCGAGCACTCAGCTCGCAGAAGAGTTCGTCAACGCTCGTATCAGCGCAGCGATTGCAGGTTGGAACAAAACCACCGGTGACAATATCCCGGATGAAGGTGTCAGCCTGACGTCTCGCGTCTTCACCTGTGTACGTAAGGATTCTCATCCTGTCTTTGTTCCGTTCTGGCTGTCTCTTCCTCTGAGCGCACTGGAAGATGGTCAGATTCGTCGGAACAAGAAGAATCAGCAGACTAATACTGCTGGAGCAAACTTCGTTGATATGATCAACCGTCGTGACGGCGGTAATGGCGATGTTAAGGGCTCTGGCAAAATCCGTCTGCGTGATCCGTACGCAGCCATCGTGAAGCAGTATATGTTCGATTACAACGATCTCGAGAATCTGATGCATGATGGTAAGACCATGCATGAGATGCATCTGAATATCGAGCAGTTACGAGAAATCAAAAAGCACTCTGTGCTTCACATCCATCGCTTCAAGAAGAACTGCACTCGTGTCATTGTCCTGATCGATCCGCGTCAGGTCTTTAAGGACATGATCGTTTCCAACAACAACGCAGTGGCCGATCTGAAGAACCGGCCCTTTAACGTTGTCCTTCATCCGGCCCAGCAGACCAATACTGGTAAGTGGAACTATACCGTTACCTGCAAGATTTTCTCTGGCAAGAACAAGAATAAGAAGAAGGGCAACTTCAACGAGGATGACATGATCAATGGTCAGCTCGCAAGCATGTAATCACGATTCGCGTGATTTAATCCAAACATAAATCAATTAGCACTACTTATCGGGTGTAGACAGTAAGTAGGAAAGAGACAGTCTGACTCGTTTGAGTTCAGACTGTCTCTTTATTTTTTCATAAGAAGGTGAGAGAATGTCAAAGCAAACGCCCTTCAAAGATACAGATGAAATTAACCCATATGAAGTATGCTTCACAGGTATGAAGATCAAATATCTCCAGTATGCTTCTATGATCCGAGCAAGAAAGTTCTTATCGCCGAATGATAAAGTCAACGTATGCATCAATATAGAAACTCTTCTCCATAGCTTAGTAAGCATTCGAGATGTTGATGATATCGTAATAAGTGATAAAGACTTTACTACAATATGTGTATCCGGAATCATCAATCTGGCTGCGCATTATAAACGATTCTTCCGTAAGTATAGACTTGATACGAAAGTATTTCTCTACTATAGTAATCTGAATAGCAAGAGCTTTAAGAATACTAAATATGAAAAGCATTACCGTGAATACTACCACGATAAATTCCTGTCAGGTAAATACTATGTCATCGGAAGAAAGCTAGTAGACGAAATCATTCCTATGGTAAGTAAGATTATGGAATTCATTCCGGATACCTACTTTATCAAAACGGATAATATTGATTCTTCTCTAGTTCCAATGGTAATCAGTAGACTCTATCCGGATAGAAAGAATTTCATTGTCAGCGGTGATAACTACGATACTCAGTACATGAACTATCCTGGATTCTTTACTCTACTGGTAAGAAGAGCAAGCACTCAAGTACTCTTCATCAGTGATCTGGATAAGATTATTCCTCTTATCTTCAGAGACAATATGGCAGTTGTCAATAACGTTGATGTCTTCTACAACAAGATGTTTTATTCGATGTGCCTTGCGTCTACTGGAGATCATAGACGTAATATTAAGTCGGTAAAAGGTATTGGCCCTAAGACCGTATCAAATAAAATCAAGAAGGCAATCAAAGATGGTGAATTGACAAGTGATTGTGGATCTGTAGATATCTGCTGCTCTATCTTCGGAGAAGAATCTGATAACATGAGCATCAATTGCAGATGTATCAATCTCGATAGTCAGTTTGCTGATATGACAGATGCTGATTTCTTTGAAGTTAAGAATCAGATTACTGATCGCTATGATCGTAACTCTTTGGAAGAACTGAATCGTACGGTGTATCAGTTCTATCCATTGATGATCAACGAGTTAATAAACTAAGAAAAATCATCATTAAAAGGAAGGAGATGATTTTTTTCTTATGAGCACAATGAGTTCTCTTACCATTGATGAAAATAAGGATAGGTTTCTTGAATACAAATACAAGATTACTACCTTTACAATTTCCATTGATGGTAAGGAAGATGAAATCCCTCTTGAAAGAATTCAGACTTTCAAGATTGAGAACTACTATGATGATGCAACCTTCCCTATCTTCAAAGTAAACGTATTGCTTGAAGCATCACGTTATTACAATATGCTGAAGAATAAGGATAAGGTAGAAATCATCGTACGACTTCAGTCTTTCTATCGTAAGTATAATGGTAGTACATTAGAAGAAACCAGTTGCTTACGAGATGTTTTCAATACAAAATTTGTGTTATTCACAGATGATGAAAACGGAGACTTTGAAGAGAATCTGAAGAAGGAAGCTAATGTCCAGGATGATGTTAATAAGCTGGAAGAACTGCTGAATATGACAGAGCTTTTCTTATTCAAGAAAGACTGGGTAAGCGGTCTGCGAAAGCAAGTCAATGTTATCATGCAGAAAGTTGATATGACTACAGCCATTGCATATCTTCTTTCTCAAGCTGGAGTTAGTGACGTCCTTATGTCACCTCTTCAGAATACTACCAGTTATTCTGAAATGGTATTACCTCCCCAGTCAATTGATAAGCAGTTGCGTTATCTCAATAATAACGTAGGATTCCATCAATATGGAACTACTATCTTTTTTGGATTCAATAACGGCTATATCATTGACTGTAAAGGTGGCTGTACTGCTTATAAGAAGAAGGAATGGAAAGAGTCCGTCTTCTACGTCATGGATAAAGCAAATACACATGCTTACATGAGTAACATGATTGAGAAGCCTAAAGATGAGCATTACTACTACAACGTATCGAGTAGCAGTATTTCCATCTATAGCGGAAGTGTTTCCGGTAACGTCATCAATGGTACTGAAGCTGATGTGGTTGACATGAAAGCAAATAGCGCTTCTTCCGCAAAAGCTGGAAAAGCAAATATCGTTGGTGATCAGAATAAGACAACTCTTTACAATAATTCCTCGAATCCTTATAAAGCAACAGTATATCAGGCAATACAAACTGGTAACAACATGATGCTCACGATTGCTATGCAGAACGTCGATATTCTGGGCTTGACCCCGAATAAAGAGTGTACAGTAGTTTTTGAGAATCAGCTTTTACACAGTAAGTACGGTGGAACATATCGACTCAGTACATGTGTCAATATTTTCACTGGAAACAATACAGAATTCGATATCGTAAGTACAGTTGTGCTGAAGAAAACAGTCACAGCGTAAAAATACAGGTAAGAATCTTTTTTTTGGATTCTTACCTGTATTTTCATTTACTTAGATTCACCTTGCTGCTCACCTTCAGCAGGCTTCTCTTCGGTCTTCTGACCATTCTCTTTATCCTTGTCATCAGGATGCTCTTCAGCACTTTCCGGAGAAATCTTCTTCAGAACTGTCATATAGTCCATGTACTTCTTCTCACAAGCAGTCATGGTTCCAGTCATGAAGTCACGGCAGACATCAGTAAGAACACGATTAAGATTTGTCTTATCGTTATTCTGCTGATTCTGATTCTGCTCAGTATTATCCTTCTTCTGACTATCATTGACAGCCTTCTGCTTATCACCAGCGGCTTTAATCAGAGTATCCATCTGCTTACCAAGCTTATCAGCCATTGTGAAATATGTATCACAATACTCAATCATTTCATTGATTTTTGTGGTAGCAGCATCACCAGTATAAGTAGTAAGCTTATTCTGATTAGGATCAGACTTTGCATTCTTACCCCATATATAATAGAGAGAAAGAGTCTCCTTAAAATCTTTAGCGCCATTAATAGCAGGTACGTTCGGGAATAAGAACTTCTGTGTGGTATTCCTACCATTCTTAACCTCATTTGGGAGGTTATCAGCATTGATACTATTGATCTTGGTTGTAGCAGTATTGATAGAACCCATGATAGCGTTCTCGTTTACTTCGCTATAATCTGCAAGGCTAATAGTAACTTTGTTGGTATCAAGATCAGCAAGCTTATTACGAACACGCTTCAGCCAGCCACTATGCTTACTAAAAAGCATCTTGACTTTATCGAGCCACTTCGTTTTAACCTTATTGATCCAGTCAAGGAATGATTGGATAATACCCTTCTTGTTTGCATTGTTATTACCATTAGTAGCGTTTGCCTGAGTTTCAGTCTTAGTTGTAGGGGTACCATCGACATGAACATCGGCAGTTTTACCAGAAGATGCATCATCATTCTGATTAGTACCAGTAGCAGTGCCCTGAGCCTGAGCACCATTATCTCCATCAGCTTCGTAGACAAGTTTCACGCCACGATCACGCTGAGCTTTCATCGCCTTATAATCCTTCATAAGTTCTGTGAACGTGTCAGCAGATTCCTTCAGGATATAATCATACTCGGCAACGAAGCCAACGCCTTCATAGAAGTCAACGTTCTCGGACGGATACACAGTAGCCTCAATAATCTTACGCTCATCACCGAAGTTCTCAATGAGAACGTGAGACAGATTATCCAGACGATTTACAATGCAACGTGCAACCGACAGGCAGTAGTCCTTATAATCCGACATAATATTTTCAATGATTTCCTTAGCCTCAATATAAGTCGGATTATCCAGATGACCGTTATTCACGTCATATGCTTTTTCCAGTGCCTGAATATACACATAAACTTTCGTAGCCTTGGAAGAAATATCAGAGGCATTCTTCTCAAAGTCAGAAATCTCATTGTAGAGAGACTTCGCTGCTGCATCAGTCATGTGATTAGTAAGCATTGCATCATAGGCAGAGGTATCACGTGCCTTATTCACAATTTCAGTGAACTTAGCAACGTAGCTTACATCCAGACCAAGATTCGTAAGGATATCATCCATCACAGCGTCAGGATCTTTAATAGCAAGCTCAAAGTCATGAAGCTGATTTGCAATTTGATCGAATGTATTGCAAAGCTCCAGATACGGAGTATTGTCATACTCACCATCATGATGGTTGATATCATCCATAGCTGTAAGCTTCGTATTCATATACTTGGCTGCTACATTAGCAATTTCAATCTTCTTACGGTTCACAACATCGTGAATCTTAGGAAGAATGATGCTAAGGTCATCACCAATCATAGAATTGAGAAGCTCGGTAGAATCGATATCATCCAGCTTACCATCCAGAACAGATTCATGGAGAATGCCTTCAGCTTCCGGGAAGTAAGCAATGATGACATTATACAGATGCTGAATAGCACGCATATTATAAGTATAATATGCAATCTTACGAATCAGCATAGCAGAAATATAAGCACAAATGCTCATATACTGACTCTGCATATTAAATGCAAAATACTTTGCCTTATAGATAGTATCATCATCCAGCTTACCGGAAGAGATCATATTATTCAGTGCATCAACGGAAGACTTAATGTCATCGTTAGCATTAGCAATACGTGCGATCGTCTGTTCAGCAATACGATTCAGAAGATCAATCTCCTGAGAGTATGCACGAATAAACGGAATTATATTATTAGCAATGAAGATCTCATCAACCTTAACTAGATTCGGAGAATCGATCTTCATAAGGTCACGAGTATCATTCACAATAAGGGTAGTCTTAACAAGCTGACGCTTCAGTCTATCCTTAAATACGCCATTGAGAACTTCCTTATCAATATCACTCTTTTTCTTCTTACCAGCCAGAATAGCCTTCAGGTAATTATCAAAAAAGATAGGAATTGAGGAAAGATATTCAGGACGAATCTTCGCAATCTCACTGGTATCCTGAAGGCCAATGGTAATGCCTTTACCTTCAAGAGGAGCAGATGTATACACATCAGAGAAGAACTTATCCAGATATGCATAATCAATGCACTTCATTGCATTGAGATTATCAACAGCCTTAGCGATATAACGACCATAGATCGTAGAATCATAAAGCTGACTAATGATTTTAGAATCAATTGTAGTAGCTTCCGAGAAGAATTTCATATTAGAAATGAAATTCTCCTGAGAGAAACTAGTCTCTGCTCGCTTATGGTCAACCACAAACGAGTTCAAAATACGGAGACCGTTATCCATTGGATATTACCTCCTTTCAAAATTACTTCTTGGTACGAATAAACTTACCATCGTTAATAGCATCTTTGATTTCGATATCTTTGATGTTACCATGGTGATTAGCAATATTATCAACTTCAGTTTTAAACGAATTGAACTTACCATCATCAAGGCCATCAACGTAATCAGCGTAATGCGCTTTGATACGATTATAACTATCAACGCAGAGATGTCTTACATTGCTATAGCCGGGATCGTTATCAGACGAAACATTAAGTGCTTTACGGACAAAGCGCTCTACGAAACCATAGTAACTGTTGACTGCCTTGTCAGCATCATCCTTAATCTGGTCATGAACTTCCTGGCTCTGAGTCCTCTTCTTTGGATTTGCACCCTGCTCAACAACTTCAGAAGCGTCCTTAGCATTATTTTCACAAGTCCTATCGATGCCAAGAGCAACTTGAACTGCACTGGTCAGAATGCGCACAGAAGTCGTGATAATATTAGAAGGCTTACCCTGCTTTTCAGCTTCTTCCTTCTTCTGCTCACACAGCTTCTGGAAATCAGTGATCATCTCACCAAGAGCTTTACGCTGCTTATTGATTTCAGTGACAACCTTAAGAAGGCCACCGATACCAACACCAATTGCACCAGCAGCAATAGCACCCTTCTTAAACTTCTCACCAGCTTCTTTCAGCTTATCCATAGCAGTAGCATTATCGATCTTAGCCTGATCAACCATCTTAATCAGACCAACGACATCGTTCTTGTAGCTAGCTACGTCATAAACGGTGAACCATTCCTTCTTAAGACCCTTCATGATAGTCTTCTTCATTTCGGGATTCTCAGCAAGAATCTTCTGCAGATCCTTATTAGCTTTCTCAGTACGGCGCTGAGTACCAAGAATGGATTCGGTAATATGCTTAATAGCTGCTTTGATTTTCTCAATCAGAGTAACGATAGCCTTACCAATTTTAGCAAAGATATTACTCTCTTCCTTAGCAGGAGCTGCTTTCTTTGCACCGAAATTCAGTGCTTCAGAAAAGTAAGTATCGAGATAGCTTTTACGAGCTTCTTTACGCAGAAAATAATCGGCTTCTACACATGCTTTTTCGCATGCTTCACAAGCTTCAAACACCTCGTCATAGACGAGGTACTGATTGATATAAGCCTGATCAGTTCTTACCATTACTAACACCTTCCTTTATTATAGTGAATTTTTAATTCGGAGTATTAAAGATGTGTTTTTAAGTCGTTTTGCTTATGATGCTAGATCGTTCCAATCAGACATAAGCTCAATCCCTTTATCAGTGTCACATGGATATTCCTTACTGGTATAAGAGCAATGCATACACCCATACCAGATATTGATATATCCCGTGGTCTCATTTAATTTACTGCATTTATAAACTTTAGTAGATCCACAATTCGGACATTGCCTCATAAACACAATTCACTCCTTATCCATTTCCAAATGTTTTCTTGTGTCGAAAGAATAATACATGAAGCACTATTCGGCTTATACGAATGTGCTTCATGTATTAAGTAGTTTAATTAACCTTTGCCAAAAATTCGTTTAGCAGCCTTACCATAAGACTTTACATTATCTACAGTATCCGCTGCCTTAACTGCTCCCTTAACAGCACCAACAACACCCCTGCCAGTGGAATTATTAACATCGCCAGTTGCTCCACGAGCAGCAGCACCGATAACATCTCTATTCTTGAAGATACCCTTTGCAACAGAACCCTTGGTAAACTTATAGTTACCATTTCCATCCTGCTTCACAAAAGACGTAAGACGAGACATGATACTTTTACCACAAGCAGCAATATCATTCTGCTTACGATTCAAAAGATCAACTTTTCTACGATGGAAGAAAGTATTACGAGAATAGTCTTCAACCTTACCTTTGAACTTAGCAGTCTGATCATTGCCGGCTACTTTGGAGAGAAGATCAGTCAATGCACCATGCTCTGCATTAAGAGCTGCTTTTACACCCTGAGCACAAATGACATTATCATTCGCAAGCTTTACAGCAGCCGCCATACCAACTGTAGCGAGAGCAGCAGCTCCAGCTTTACCAGCGCGATTCTTAATATCATTCAGAGTCTTATTCAGCTTATACATGATAGGATTGACCTGATCAACGCTAGCACCACTCTTATAGAGACGATCCAGTTCATTCAATGCACCGTCATACGCTTTCTCATAAGCTCTATAATCAGAAACTCGAATAGGCTTATTTGCAAAAGTCTTATCCTGTGCAGCAAGCTTCTTAAAGTAAGCAAACTTCGTACGATCTTCCTTACTCATGAAAGCTTCCTGCAGGAAATTCGTTACAGCAGTAATTGCTTTTTTAACCATGAGAATGATTGCATCGATTGCTTTCTTAATAGCACCCAATGCGCCAGTACCAGCCTTCTGGTTATTCTCATTCGCTTTCTTTGCAAACGGAGTTGCTTCCAGAATTACATCCACATCAGAAATGGGAATGTACTTATCCAGATAATCAGCAGCTTCACAAAGGAAGTCTAAGGATTCATCCATAAGGTTTCCATCCTTTCTTTATAAAATAAAAAACGTGAGTGAGTGATTGTTTTGTCACTCACTCACGTTAAGAGTATTACAGATTCATGATGTCGTCCATCAGGGAGTGATAGTCAGCGTCATGGCTGCCCTCAGCGGATTCCAGCTTAACGCCAGCCAGAGCTGCAAGATAAGCATCATCAGCAGACTCGCGGCACTCGTAGCCGCACTCCTGGCCACACTCATCTTCGTCCTCATCATCATCGTCGATGGAGAGATCATCCAGAGTATCATCATCAGAATCGACATCGTCGATACCCAGACCAGCAGTCAGAGCATCATCACCGGCAACATCAAATCCGAGATCGATATCATCGTCATCAGCGTCCTCATCGACAGAATCCTTAGAGTTGGTATCATCCTGCTGCTTAGCAAGCTTCTCCATCTCTGCATCACTGTCGTCAGTGGACTCATTCTTAACACCAGGCTTCTCAGCAGTCTTCTGCTCAGCCTTGTAGCCACCAATAGCCTTCTTAATAGAAGCCATGATGCCGTTCACACAACGATGATAGTCGTTCTGCGCAGTCTTGCAGATATGGCAGATCACATTAGCAATCTGGTTAGCAACATTTGCATTTGCCTTCTCAGCATCCTTCTTAGCATCATCGCATGCCTTCAGAGCAGTTTCCTCACGCTCCTTCAGCTCAGCGTTACCAGAAGCGATCATCTTCTTAGCCATCTTGACAGCCTCATTGATAGAGACAGTCTTAGCATTGGAAGCACCGATAAGGTCACCATGTGCATCATCGTAAGACTTCTTCACAGCAGCAACAGCAGAAGCATCAACTTCCTGCTTACCACGCAGCTTAGCAGTCAGACCAGCCAGATCCTTCAGATGCTTCTTTGCCAGAGAAATCTCAGCATCATAATCCTCAACCATGACCTTCTTCTTGCCAATCAGAGGAATCAGCTTCATACGCTTTTCCAGCTGATCCAGCTTGTTAGCGTCATCACGCTTACTCATCAGATCAACCAGCTTCTGACGGCACTCAGAGAAGAACTTAATGACAGCCTGACGCAGAGCATCCAGAGCCTTCTGAATATTCTCAACGAAGTCAGACTCAGCAGCCTCGATCAGCATAGCCAGCTCGTCATCAGTACCAGATTCCTGCATAACCTTCAGCTCAGCTTCATGGAAGTTGATTTCGCGCTGACGATTAGCAGCTTCAACAACAGCGTTGATACGCATCGTATTGATATCATAAGCGCTGTTGATCTCACGTAAAATTTCGTTCATTTTATTACAACTCCTTTATCTTAGAATTGAAAATAGCTTAGAAACTTAGCTTATTGTTTTTAAGGCTAGTTTTGATAAGAAGTGATTACTTCTTATAAAGATCCTCAGCATCTTTGTGAGCATCACGACGAGCGGAGATAGTCAGAAGGTCCTTAACCTGGGACAGCTGATCTTCGAGTTTTGCAAGACGATTAGCATCTGCTTCACGGCGTCCCTTAATATAACTTCCTGTGTATCCACTCTTATCTTTTGCAGAAGCTTTAGCCTGATTATATTTAGTGCTAAAAGATTTATGAGACTTAAGCTCAGCAATCTCAGCAGTAAGTTCGTCATGCTTCTTTTTAAGATCTTCGGTAGTCATACCGTTGAGACGTGCTTTACCATCCTGAGAAGCTTTAATATCTTCCTGAGATCTAGTCTCAAGATCACCTTTACCCATGATTGCATTTGTAATCTTACTAAGACGACTAGTAATATTACCGAATTCCTTAATGTATTCCTGGGCAAGTTCGACGTTACCAACGGTCTTGCCATCAACAACTTCCTGACATGCAGCAAGTCTGTTATTCGTTTCATCCATAAACTTACGGATTTCAGCCAGAGTAGGACCTTGCTTAGATTTCACAAGAAGGAACCCACCACCTGCAACAGCACCGGCAGTAGCGGTTGCAATACCAGCAGTCTTCGCGACTTTCTTTGCAGTAGGTGAAGTCAGTGCAACTCTAGCTTTATTCATAAGCTCACGGCCATACTTCATAAGTTCCTGAGGATTCTCAGGAAGCTTCTTATCCTGCTTCGCTTCAAATTTACCACCAGTAATTTTATTAATGATCTTCTTAATAAAATTCTTAATAGTAGTAATTAAACGAGACAGAATACCCTGCTTCTTTTCACCAGACTCTTTTGCTTCAGTCAGATACAGATCTGTTACTTCGGTAGACTCCATAACGGCATTTTCCAGAATCAGCTTATTCTGGATTCTACGAAGATTCAGACTCTGTTCAAAGCAAGCCTGTTCAAAAGCTACTTCATCATGAAGCAGCTGATTTTCATATTCGAGAATTTCTTTATCAAACATTGTAATCTCCTCCTTTCTTAAAAATTATCGAGCAGAGCCATGATTTCATTCATGTTCTGGTCAGGAGTAGAAAGGAAAGCACTTGTTGTATCAGGAGCAAACTTAGGAGCATTAGCGTTAGCAAAAGTGCTCTCAAAGATAGAAGAGAAAATGGTATCGTCAGGATTTACTCGCTCTTCAGCCTTCACCTCGTCAAGCTTCTTGATTTCATTACCGGCTTCAACTTCATCGGCGTTATTACCCTTACGATCAGCAATCTTTTTACAGAGATCACTGAATTCCTTGGCTTTAAATGGTGCATAATTCTTGCAGCGATCTACCATTTCAAGGTATTTTTCACGAGCATCATTGAATGCTTTAGACGTACTAGCTGACTGCTTAAACCCAGATGCGGCTGCTGAGTCTTTCGCGGCTTTCAAATAAGCATTCGCTGCTGCTTTAAGATCGGATACGCTAGCATCGCCTTTGGCTTCATTCTTCTCCTTTGTCTTTTTTGCACTAGAGCCATTAATGATACGATCAAGACCGCTATTAAGAGCGCTAATACCAGAAATAAGATCGCGGAGAAGCTTCATCAAACCATTTGCGTTCTCATCAATCTTACTACTCAATGCGTCACAAAGCTTACTAATTTTGCCAGTAAGATCAATTGACTTAATAAGTGTTTTACCAAGCCAGCTTACAGCACAAACAGTAACAACCGGAGTACCTACAGCATGAAGGAGCGCACCGCCAACTTTAGTCAAAAGACCAAGAGCGGTCATATGCTCGTAGTTATGATTCTTATTACTGCTTTTGATATCGATATTAACCTTAACACCTTTTCGTGCAAGAATATCAATATCACCAAGAACACGCTTCATGTTACTTTCAGTGAGCAGGGGAGCGAGGGCGTCCATCTGCTTACTAGCTTCTTTCGCATTGAAAGGAACCTTGATACCTTTAGGATTCTTTTCCTCAGCAGCTTTCAGCTTTGCATCATCAGGCTTCTTACCAGTAAGCTTATCGAAGATACTCTTGACCCACTTACAGAACTTCTCCCAAGCAGCCTTGATCTTTTCACCAAAGGTTTTAGCTTCCTCAAGATACATCTGAGTCATAGCATCTGTATCGTAGTCTGTAGACTCAAACTGATATTCAAGATCCGCTACATCGAGACGATGAGAAGCACAAGCACTTTCCCACATAAAATCGATATCGATCATAGCGTTATCAGTCTCTGCTTCTGTGACCTCCATGATACGCGAATATTCGCTATAAGTCATAGGGATATTACCTCCTTTATTATTTAGAATTATAGCTAATCTTAGTAATGAAAGCTTGAGCAATCATTAGCTAAGAGTAACTATAGTAGCTCAAACTTTAAAGCATTGTTTTTATGCTGTATCTGTAGTGAGACTAGAAAAAAGACGATATACGAAGTGAATTATCGTATATCGTCTTTAGTATTCATTAGAAGATCTGATACTCAGGAGCCTTTGCAGAATCCTTATTGATTGGAGAGGGATCGCGAGATCTCATACTAACAGTAACGCAATGATACGTATAAACGATCTTGATTACCATCAGCATAATGAAGAAGCAAGTAGACTGCATATACAGAGTAACTGCATCGTCATTTACTTCGCCATACTTCTCACTCTTATTGAACGTAGACCTCATGCAATTGATTGTATTTACAACCTTATCTTCGAAGTCGATCAGTTCAGTAATCATTTCCACGTTCTTCATAGCATCGTTAATCTTCATCTCTTCGGAACCATCTTCTGAGAAGAAGAGATCATCAATGAACTTATAGTCACGAGAAATGATCTTTTCACAGTTTGCAGCAGCCATACCTGAGTCCATCTCATCTTCGTCACTAACGGAGAGGGAAGCATCAACGAACTGCTTCATACCGCCGTAGTATTCCATGTACTTAGCAAAGATGACAGGAAGGTCAACTGCCTGCACGGAATTGTAAGGATAAGAGTTATCCTTAATAGCAGTATAAATATGATGGATCTGGCTTTCCTTGCCGATGAAATAGTCATCGAGAAGACTTGTAGCAAAACTAATAAAATTCTTACCAGCTTCAAACGGGCAAGAACCTGCGCTCGGGTTTTTCCAAATAGCACTTGATGTGCCATAGTTGTCCTTTAATTGGTCTCTGACATCATACCATTCCATAGTCCGTATCTCCCTTTCTTACAACAGCTGTAAGGAAGATGCGGAACCACCCTCACCATTTTTGATATTGTCGAGGGTAAGGTATTTCGAATCGTTCCGAATAGCTGCCTCGCCAGCACTCATACTCTTCGCATGAGTAACGCGAAGTTTGTCCGACAAACGCAGGCACATATTCTTTGCCTTTTCCTGCTTCATAAGAATGTCGGCCTTCTTCTCCTTAGAGAAAGCAGAATTGGCTTCCACGCATGCCTTATTCAGTTCCAGGAAATATGCCTGCTGAGCCAGAGCATCACTGATGTTCGTACGAATATTGTAGAACTGATAGATGAGTTCACGCATCACAGGAATGATAGCCAGTGCAACTGCAATCACAGCAGTAACACCGATTGCAGTATAAGCACCAACGAAGTTATCCTTTCCATTGGAAAGCATACCTTCCAGATACTTAGCATACTGCATCTTCTTATTGACAGCGTTGTACTTTGCCAGCTGATCAATGTAGAAAGTATTGGCACGATACTTGGTATTCTTCAGAGTAATCGTAACACTTGTCATATCAGGGCGCTTCATGTAATCCACAAACTCATAGAGAAGAGTGGAAGTAGCCTGAATACAAGTATACACGAAAGTATTATACTCGAGCATAACGTATTCATTCTTAGCCATAAAGCCCTTCTTATAGATAGGAGCAAGTTTACGAATGTTATTGATGGCTTCACGCACAGTCAGCGTATACTGCTGAACCTGCTTGTTATTCATATTGGCACAGATACCATCGATATTATCGAGGACAGCAACCATATTCTTATAGCCGACGTACTTCTCAATATCACCAGCAGACTGTGGGATATTATCGAAGTCAATGTGAGACTTCGAGATAACGCTCATATAGAGCTTCTCGAGATAACGTGAAGTGACAGGAGAATTGGCATCTTCAAAGCAGTTCATAATTTCTCTTTCCTGCTTAATGCTAGGCTTCTCACAGCCACTAAGAATCCGTACAGATTCTTTTACCAGAGTAGGCTGAATCAGCATTGTCTTAACCTCCTTTATCAAAAAATTAGTGACCGATCATACGAGTAAGCTCACGACCGATCTTATTGGAGCTCATAGTGATTTCACGCTCCAGAGCTTCCAGTGCATAGGTCTGGAAAGTGTTGCTGCCATCATACAGGATATCCACGGTACGAGTACCCTCATCAATGATGATGAAAGTCATCAGGAAGAGAGAACGCATCAGAGGAATTGTAAACTTCGGATTATGCAGATCATAACCGGAAGAACGCTTGATGGCATCAACATCCATAGAATGAAGCACGATAGTAGTCTGAGGTACAAGCTGAGTACGAGACATAACAGCCATCTGTGCCTTAGAAGTTGCCTTCATACGCTTCAGAGTAGTCCACCAAGGAGAAGCACCCAGAGAACGATTTGCAGCATCCAACTTCGTATCATTGATATTCAGGAGGATATCCTTAATCAGGCTCTTCTCACCAGTAGTCCAACGAATGAAGTTAAAGAGAACACCCTTATTCTGCATAGAGTTGATAAGGTTCATCGACATCTCTTCAGACTTCACAACATGCAGGACAACCTTAATACCAAGAATAAAATCAATGAACTGAACGAATTCATTGTCATCATTCACAGCAGACAGACGAACCTGCATCAGATACGGCTGCATATCATTGGTCTTCTTGACATCCTGATCCTTAAGAACTTCAGGAACCTTAGTACCACTAATACGTACCTTAAGTACTTCCTTATCACGATCAGCCTGCTGCTTATAACGGTCAAACTGAGCATCCAGAACCTTCTTATTGAAAACATCCTGATCCACTTCAGCTTCGGTAGCATAGAAGGGACTATTACCGACATTGGGAATCGGCTTAAAGTCGATATCCTTCAGGGCAACATCCAGCTGCTCCTGATTGGATTCAAAAACTGCCTTATTGAACTTATCGGAGAAATTGAATGCCAGAATCTGACCGGTAGACTCATTGATATAAGCCTTGGTAGAACCATTATCGATTCTCTCAAACAGCTTATCGTAGTCAGGATCAGGAACGACACAATTTTCCAGATAGGTATCAATGGCAGTTGATTCCAGTTTTACATTGCGATGGAAGCGCTGCATATACTGATTGACATCCTTATAGTCAGCGATGTTCATGACGTTATTTGCAGACAGGTAAGTCTGGACAAAAGATGCATAAACACGTTCCATAGTCTTTGCCACGACAGAAGCATAATCAATAGGGACAGTGCTACTAACGAGGCAGGGGAATTGCATGGTACTATCTTTTGCTCCGCGTACGATACTCTTGTGGCTTAGCTCATTGCCTGCATGGGCAATATCAGCGCCAGCTCTACGAGCATCACGCATAGCAGAAATAATATCACTAATCGGTGATGACATATAATACCACCTGTCCTTTCTTTATTATATTTAAGGGAAGTGTAGAAATCCCTTAGAAAACTTACCTTATTGTTTTCTAGGCGTTTTTCAGCATAAGAAAACAAAAAAAGACAGATGACGAATGCTACACCAAACGTCATCTGTCTTTCGACCGAAATTAATCAGTCATCGAGATGGATCTTCTTATGCTTCTTCTTTTTCTTCTGCTTCTTCATGAAGTACTTCTCACGATCCTTCGGAGAAAGGAATTCACCTGAAGCAGCATCGAAAAGATTGCGAGTAGAACCATCTGTGTAGGTACCGAGGACCACCCTCTGTACCTGACGATTACCGGCAGCATCCATCACGATACCACCGATAGTAGTCAAAAGTTCTTTGTCCATAATAGTATACCTCCTTTCTTAGTCTATAAATATAATGTATAAATAAAATATGAAACCACATGATTACGGTGAGTGCGGATCACGGTAAATCATGTGGTTTCAATATTAAGAGAGGATTACCAAAAAGGCAGCAAAGTAAAATAGGAGGAATCTATTTATCAGGTTGTTGCCGTCAGTGCAGACATAGTTGCTGTATCGAGAGTCAGACCACTGCCATAAGGCATAGCAAACATCGGAGCACCAACAGTCTTCTCATCGGAAGACACAGTGCACAGATACTCACTCAGGGTGTTGCCATCCTCATCACAGGTAACATCATCGATCGTATTAGCCGGGAATACCATAGTAGCATTGCCGGTCTTATCGACCTTATTCATGATGATATGCTTGGCACCCATAGATGTCGTAAGAAGCATAGGTTAATACCTTCCTTTCATGAAAGATTTATACTAGTACTAGGTTATACTTACGTTCCAAGCTTAACCTTCAGTGGTGCCGGAAGTAATACCCCATGCAGTACGGAGAGCAGCAACTTTTGTCTTCATTGCTTCATCACTGCCAGCCAAACCATCAAACAAATCCAGAATTGTAGTCTTAGCTTCATCAGTAAGACCAAGTTTTGAGATATTCTCATCCATAGTAGTAAGTTTAGTTGAAAGAGTAGTGGTTTCATCCACAAATACATTATCGGCAATAGTCTTCGGCATGAGATCATTATTGCCATCAGCTGTTTTCTGTTTCAGCTGAACTTTCACTTCATTACTCATAGTAAATTACCTCCAATCTAAAGTAATAAAAGTTCCAAACAAAAGACCGCTGGATTACCATTTTGTAGTAATCCAGCGGTCTTGTCTACTTCAAGAAGAAGTAATTAAAGTAACCCTATTGCTTAGATAGTATATCTACTATCTATAAGATTACTCAATGATCTGAGCCCAAACATCGGACTCGGTCAGATCAGCGGGCTCCGTAGCGGAAACCAGGAAACGAGCGCGTGCATTGACCTTGGTGGTCAGAGCACTCTCGGCAGCGGTAGCACGAGAAGCCTCATCGGTAGCAGCCTTCTTAGCATCTGCAGCCAGAGCAGCAGCGTAAGCGACCACGGAAGCAGCATTAGCGCCAGTACCGGTAGTGGGAATAGCGCCAACCTTAGTGGTCAGACCAGCCAGATTGTCGGTCAGGGTCTTCTCAGCAGCCTTAGCGCGAGTAGCCTCAGCATCAGCAGCCTTCTGAGCGTTGTCGGCAGCGGTCTTTGCACCATCAGCTGCAGTCTGTGCATTCTTTGCAGCAGTTGCGTTAGCACCCTCAGCGGCGGTAGCACGAGTCTTCTCAGCAGCAACCTGATTCTTCACGTAGGTGACCAGGTCAGCAGACTTATCATCGATGGTACCAGTCTTGGTCTCCAGAGCGGTGATCTTCTTGTTCATCTCAGCTGCTTCGCCCGGGTGATCCTGAATCCAAGCAGCGATCTCCTGCAGAGTATCCAGAGACTCACCAGCATTCTCGGGGATCAGCTGCTTAGCGATCTCCTCAGCAGCGATGGCACGAGCAGACTTATTGGCATCAGTACCAATCAGGGTGGTCAGCTTGCCATTAGCAGTAGACAGACCGTCAGTCAGAGTCTTCTCAACGCCCTTAGCGCGAGTAGCCTCATCGTCAGCAGCCTTCTTTGCAGCAGCAGCGGCAGCTGCATTAGCCTTGATCTTACCAGCCAGAGAGGTAGCATCTGCCTCATTGGTCAGAGCAGTCTTCAGGGCATCGACCTTCTCGTCGATCATTGCAGAGATAGACTTGCTGCCGTCAGCACCCATCAGAGTAGCCAGATCAGCCTTGGCCTGGTTAGCAACAGCCTCAACCGCAGCAACCTTAGCAGCAACGGTAGTGGTCTCGTCATACTGAACCAGAGCAGCAGAGGTCTTTACATACAGATCGTAAACAACGCCCTCAATCTTCTTCTTCAGCAGGACCTGCTTCATATTTGCCATATGAAAAATCACTCCTTTAAAAGTTTTGTATTTTCTATGGATATAAAATGAAGATGACCGGATTGCCATCTTCAATATATCATAGCATTTAATAAGGTGTTTGTCTTGTCAAAACCGCATTAAAACGACCCATATCTACTCAAAATAGATATGGGTCATTTGTTTATTCCTCTACGATTTTACCCCAGACGCATTCTGTCATGGGATTATTTTTACTGATAATGAAGCCAGATTTGCTAACACCACCGATATCCGAGACAGCCTTATTCTGCTCAGTAAAGATCTTAGTTGCTTCACTACTCAGAGTAACCGTCTTAATGGAAGTATCAGTTGTAACATCGTCAGCAAGAGATGCAATGGTATTTGCGTAGCCAATGAAATCAATACAATTGATTTCATACTTGCTATTACCGTTGTTAATCTTATCGATTGTCTTCTTCTCGATTTCACCAGCAGCAGCATAAGCAGCTTTATAGCGAGGGAAGGAAACAGATGCAATCTTGACGGTGTAATTAATAAGATTACCTTCAAATGCCGGGAATGCCACATAAGTAAAAACATCCAGGTGAGTATTGATTGTCAGAGTCTGCTGATTAGCACCGTTATTAGAAACGGTGATAGTAGCAACAACTTCACTATCAGTACCATCAGGAACCTTATTAGCATAGATAGCTTTCATGATAGCTGCTGCAGAAGAAACTGCATCATTACCATGAATTCTGAAGAAGAAACCAGGGACACTCTTAGACAGAATAGCACCGCGACTAATTGCAACATCTGTACTGGAAACCAGATCCAGTTTACCAGTCGTATCGAAAGTCCGATAAACGATGTATTCATCGGAAGGAAGCGTAAGATCATCGATGCCCATCAGGACACCCATGGTCTGACTAATAACCTGGGCTTCGGTAAGGTCTCTATCGCTAAAAGAAACGATTGTGCCATCTGTACGTTTATAGTACATACGGCCATCATCACCACGGACCATAAGCTCGTCGTTCTGGGCATATTCTTTATACCCAAGGTCCAAGGCAGAAATACCGTAGCGTGCCTGAACGCCAGCCATAATTTAGCCACCTTTCTCTTTGATTGTATTCTAAAGAATCTTAGTGTTAAGTTCTTTCAATACAATCATCGTTATTTAAACCTCAGTGTACTTACCAACGATCATAGCCAGCAGTGCCTTGTAGTTAACATTGGGTCTGATAACGACCTTGTGGCTATTAGTGTAGTTCTCGTACACAGCAGGATAGTTGTTCTTGATATCAGTCTCGTCCAGCATCCAAGTCTGAGGCTTAGTGACGCCTTCGGGAATAATGACATCAGTATAGAATCTCTTCATATCCGTAGTATCAGCATCGGCGGTAACTGCGTCATTGACATTAGGCTCAGTATTTTCGCCGGGCTTACTATCAGGATAGAGATCCTTGATAAGATCATCGATAAATTCATCCTTTGTCTTATCATCGACCTTATCGTTATTGAGGAATTCATCCATCGGAGTATTCTCTTTATTGGGAGAATGAGAGAGTACGAACGGATAGTCCATATCTTTCATATACACAGCAAAGTTAAGCCGAGAATGAACGTTGTAAAGCTTAATGAAACGATTCGTAATACACTCGATATTATAATGGAACATCCGGCGACCATTCAGATACACTTCGTAATAGTCAAGACTGAACGGAGTATCGATATAGTCAGCCATATCGATCATGTAGTTTTCAGGAATCTCAGGGATAAAGCAGACTCGCTTATAAGAATACGGAGTAACATCCGTAGACTGAATATAAGGAGTTTCGGTTGGGTAGTAATCGGTACGAGCTCTCAGATCATATGGATTAGGCGCTTCGATCTTGATGTTACAAACGATTCTGCGACGATCAACAAAGGTACGCACATAAGAACCATCTTCCACCCAAGGAAGCGTACTATCCATAATCTTGATACGTTGGACAGGAGTCATTGCAGGAATCGTATCATGAGTAATGAACGAATCCTTATTGAGAATAAACCAGAAATCTTTATTCAGATCATCTTCGCTTGCAACTTTAACCTTCAGCTTATGCAGATGCATATACTTAGGCATATCCTTATCGCGGTCAGGAGTAACCCGCATATACATATGGCCATCATCACCATCGATGACTTCAACGTCTTTAGGAATACCACATTTCTTCTTACGCTCTTTCAAAGACAAAGTCTTGTCATAATCGTTCATATCGACACGATTATAGAAGAGGAAGCGTTCCTTATCGATTTTCTCAGTTTCATTGTAACGGATAAAGAAGTCATTCCAAGTAGGAGTAACACCCTTCATAGACTTGATCTCAATATCCAGAATATCATCAAGGCTATTAAAAGCATGATGCTTGGAATAAGTGCAAGTCTCAAAGCGTTCAATGTAAATATGAGAAGTCGGAGTTACATATTCTTTGGGAAGATAAATGTAGTCGAAGTTACCGACATGAATATGGGTATAACGGTTGCAAAGTAAACCATCGATCCAATAACGAAGATTCAGAAGTTTAGAGCCATCATTACGGAAAACGAATAGATATCTGGTTTCACCGAAATCAACGTGTGCAGTGGGGTCTTCCTTATCGGTATTCTCACGCTCACGATTGCTGATGTCTACATTACCCACATACAGATAGTAGAGATCAGAAGTAATATTGACATTGCCAAGGTAATCACTTGTCTTATCCGGTGCCAGTAATCCCCATCCCTTCGCCTTATCGATCTTATAGGCATAAGAATCAGGATACTGATCGCTACTGATAAAGTCGCCATGATTGTAGACATAGTCAGCATCTTCGTAATCCCAAATCTGATCGAAGTACTTGTGAACACCGCCAAGAGACGGATCAACTTCCTCGTACAGGAAATGATTGCAAGTATCCTCAAGATTCTTTTTTTCTCCGTAAGTCTTGTCGTATTTATACTTAAAGAACTTATGGATGTAATAAAACTGATCCACATACTTCAAGCGTTTATACATCGGACGATACAGATAGAAGAGCTTCACATAATACTGATCGGCAATCTCCTTAGAAGTCTGAATCTCATAAATGTTTGGATAATGCAGTCTGGTAAGATCGGAAGAATTCAGATAATGAGTTTCACCAGTAGTCTTATCCACAAAGAAGACAAGGATGTTTTCTTCAGGAATCGGCATATACCAATGAACCATTTCGTCTTCCTGGCATACTGCAATACAAGAATAGATATCCGCACGCGTAGTACGTTGTTTGATTTCACGTACGTTAGGAATTTCGTACATGAAATTCGGATGGAAGATAGTGATCTCAAGGTTTAAAAGAGTATGCTTAGTGACATATTCTTTCAGCCAAGTTGTTGCAGGAATACACAGATTACCATCAGCATCTACATGACCAAAAGCCAGTGCATTACCGAATGTCTCATAGCAATCACTACGAGTTGCAACACAACGAATTGAATAGAAGATAGGAGATTCTCTCATTAAGACACCCGTAAGAGTAGAGTTAAAGACAAAATATCCATTCCGCTCTTCTACACTATCATCAGCATCCTGTGTATCAAGAAGTCTCAGTCGATTTCTCATTACCTTACTATTAGTAAGGAATGTATGAGTCCATGTATTCCTGAGCATGAATACTTCGATTGTATGCTTAGCATCTTTGCCAATCCATTCATCATGCGGCGGAATATCTTTCAGGACAACCTGAGTTCGACCATCCAGAGTACATCTAAAAAGCACATTCATGACAAGCTTGCCATCAATGTGAATACAAGGAGTAAACTCAAATGTAGTTTGTCTCAGATCATCCAGATCAAATTGATGCTCCAAATCTTCTGCGATATCATCATAGCTGATATATTGGCCAAAGTACTTAGAGTACTTATAAGTTTTACGCTTTGTAGCATCAATAAAGTCTTTTGGAATAGAGATACAAAGATTATTCGGATAATCAGAGCACACATAGAAATCTTTCTGTGTGAGATGGAATCGATCCACACTACAGTAGCTGAGCTGCACTCTCTTCAGAAACTGAAACGAGTTCTCGACAGTAGTATGGAGAAGCTTATTGAGCCAACTCTCGTCATACGTGTTATTGATAATAGCATCGTAGTTCGGAATCAGCCCTGAAGTTGTATTACCCATAACTTATATTATCTCCCCTTTCTTTTAGTATTTAAGAATACAAGAGAAAAACCTAACTGATTAGAATACTGTTTTTAGGGCTAAGTGATACAGAGACTGACAACCATAATAGTCATCAGTCTCTGTATCTGTCGGTTATCTGTGTAAAGATTATGGAAAGGAACAAAGTGGTGCCCGTGGTCGGTAACGATCCGATCGTCTTGCACCTATCTAGTGCTAGTGAGAGGCTATAGGGCTCCCTGCTTTCCTTAAGCTACACGGGCGCATATATGCCTTCCAGTAACTATATACACATAACTATTTGTTAATAGGATAAAAAGATACGGTAAGACTATACTTCAGTCTTACCGTACCTATAAATAGCTTAGATCGAGTTACTCTAACATGTGGGCTCCGTATTATTTATTGTTATTACGCCGCCGATAATCACGGACTCAAGTCATATTTCTGAGAGCTTAGAGGTAATGAACCGCTAAGATGAGAATAATCATTGGAACGCTACGAGGGCGCAATAAACCTTAGTGGCGTTGTATTAGAATTACTTCTAATACCGCCGGTTAATACATTGCCATGAGCACAGGAATTTTAACTGCCCCGATGGAATCGCTACAGATTCTACATCATCGAACTCCTCATGTAGCTACATACAGCCTCAACATGAATTTATGGATTGACTGGCCAATGTCAAACCTTCACATGATTTATGAGAGCTGTGAACGTTGATCGATACTAGTAAAGTTCGTTACAAAAGAGTGGCGTATGTGTACGTGAATGTAAGTCAAAACCATATGATACTTTCTAACTAGAGAAGGTACCCAATGCAACAGCTGTGTTGGCAACTATCGCATAGCATTCAGTTTGCATTAAAACATTACTATTCACAAATCATACGAAATGATACTTTCGTTCTCGATCCCCAAGAATCTTACTGGGCCGGCCGCATTTATAGAGGGAAAGACGGCTTCGAACTTCGGGCTCTCAAACCCTTTTTAGATGTGCTTGTAAAAGAAACATCCTTTTTGTTTAACATCAGAATTGTGCTGCTCCGATATTAAACATCTCCTGGAAGAAAACTTGTCCTTCCGATACTTAATAGTTCGACGAATTGTAAAAAATCAAACTTTCGGAGAAGGTGGATTAATGTTATAACCAACACGAAGTTCTCCTTCAGCTTTTGCTCTACGGAGTTCAGCTCCATCTACCTGGTTATGATGCATATAATCCTTCGTACCATACTTATCACGATAAGGATAGTATATATCATCAATGCGAGTTTCGTTCTTAACAACTTCTCTCGTATATGACTTCCAACGATCTTCACTGCAATGTAAAGCAGCATTCTTCACATTGCAATCGGTCATGATGATATTTCCGGAAATAGATGCATCCTTTGCATCCGTATCCAAAATACTACCACGATCATAGAGGTTGATACAGCAGCCTCCATTTAGAGTACAATTCTCAAGACGAGAACTTACTCCAATAACACTATCAAAGATAGTAGAATTGATCACATGGGCATTCCCCATAATTGCGCTCTTCTTATCAATGATAGACTTTGTAACTTTAGAATTGCCAGATACGTATCCAAAACGAACGACGCTGTTATCAATCGTAGCGTTACCAACTACGTATCCATTAGGTGAAAAAATCCAGCTTCTGTCACCCGTACGATTGGGAAGATTACTTGAAGATTCAATAAATCCTCCCTCAGTACCACAGGGAATGAAGGTACCATCAAATGCGTAGAAATCTTCCTGTGCAACGATGATGTAAAGATCAGGTCCATTCGAGCTCGCAGATCGTTCCACAGGAAGCATCTTATACCTAGGCATAACTACAACTCCCCTTTCTATATTTTAAAATGATTAAACTTACGTTACTTAAAGGATAGATAATCACCACTATGCAGAGAATGAAGAACTGCATAGTGGTGATTACCTTATACTTTTTTGTGAGGTTATTATGTCTAACTGAAAAAGAAATCAGTGGGACACGAATATATGAAAATACCACGAACCAATTGTGGCGGGAAATGCTAGAGAGGACGAGTTTACCTGCGCTACAAATTCAATCATTATCGTCTCAAAAGAATATAGGCGAAGCCTATAATCTATCGAGACTGATTCCTGATGTCGCGTTTACTGATGTGAGACTCTGCTCCCAACCTCCACTCGTCAAGGATGCGTATCAATCTACTCTCCGAAGAGTCCGCATTTACTCTTCTGCCAGTTTTTGACCATACCCAAAAATGGTATGGTTATGTCGCGAGAAACTCTGGCAACTCAGCTTACAGCGGCAAGCCAACGTCCTCATCAAGCGGCCTATTATTTTTCACCTACTCCGCTACTAAAAACGGTAATCTAATCCAGCTACGAATAGACAGGTCAGTGCCCAGCTTTGGAATATGCCTGAGAGGAATTAAGCGTTACAAATGTCATCACGACATGTGCTTCGGGATTACACCGAATTAAAACCTTGCTATTTCAATGTAGTCGTGATAATAATTAACTAATTCTTACTACCATTCTACTTTCGAGATTACGTTAGTGTAATGAGACAAGTGAAATTAAATAGAAAGGATTTGGTTGTATATGAGCACATATCGTGCAACCTTTTATCCACACCACGATGATACATGGGTTGGAGAAACTCATCCTCATCTTTATAAAGGAATTCCTGGTGCAAAAATGGATGACTTTCTTACACATACAGATTCACGATATGATGATACGTACTCATGGTTCTTTGAAGATGTACCTGATGGAGTAGAGATCGATTGGACTAGAGAAAATCTAGTCATGGATTATATGGACTATCTCCAGTACTACTACAAAAAAGAACATGATTGCGTAAGAGCTCATCATAGGAGTAAATGCTGTTATCTGTGTAAGCATTTCATTACAAATGGAAAAAATAAGCACTTCTTAGGAAGTTGCATTCGTGGATTAAAGGAAAGCGATTTTCCGAGAAGACATGTCGGAAACTACCATGCTAAACATGGATTTGAGACATGTGACCATTTCGAGATGAAAGAATAC
>ERZ1034844.97-NODE-97-length-48488-cov-16.816737_pt1 | contig 48488 bp, 31 predicted proteins | sample MGYA00520594_ERZ1034844 | MGnify/ENA primary metagenome ERZ1034844 (study PRJEB33766, sample SAMN09781733) | gut metagenome | biome: gut microbiome | host: Homo sapiens | place: Madagascar | study: EMG produced TPA metagenomics assembly of the PRJNA485056 data set... | reverse complement strand
TTATTTACCCATTTCTACAGCAGAATAGTTAACTCTGAACACTTTAGCCTGTCGCAAAGCCTGCTTTACATCCATCACCACTCCCATGGGTACATGGCGGTCGGCACGGATAGAAATCGTCATTTGTCGTTGATCTTCTACCCCCATACGCTGCTTCTCTGCCAACACATAGTCCATCACCTCGGCAGGCGTAGCGAGTTTGTCGTTGAGCTGTACGCAGACCCTACTCGAGTCGTTAGCAGCAGCAGAACCCGCCAAACCACTTACAGGTTGTCCGATGTATATGTAAGACACTGCAGACTTCTTGGTAAGGCGTGTGAGCTGCTTACCCTGCGGAGCCTGGTAAGCCACCTTGAGGGTCACCTGGCGCATGTGTGTCACAATCATAAAGAAAAAGAGAACCGTGAAAATAAGGTCTGGTAGTGAAGACGTATTCAGCCCAGGCATCTCGTGCTCACGACGTCCAAACAAGCTCATGAGTCGCCTCCTTTCTTCTCTTCGGCATCAGCACTCACACTCTTATCCTCGAATCTATGAGCATTGGCATACGACTCAGTGATGCGCTGTGGGCATGCACTGCGCACCAGTTCCTTCTCGTTTTTCGGCAATCGTGAGAACACCTTACCATAATGCTTTCGAGCATACTCATCGCGCAAGGCAGAGTAAGCCATCATTAACTGATTTTGCACTTGGAAGTAAAGGTCATAGGAAGCATCTCGGTCGCTCTCTATCGAAATGAGATGGCGAGCACCCAAACGATGCACAAAGTTTATCACCTCGCTCTGTAGACGACCAACAGGAAGAGGTTGCTCATTGACAAGCAACTGATTGTCGGCAGTGACATGCAGCGCCAACAGCGTAGACTTGTCCACCACCGACGCCTCCTGATGCTTCGGTTCTGGAGCAGGCAACTGGCGCAACAAGCCCTTGTCCACATCCATTGAGGTGGTAACAAGAAAGAATATCAACAACATAAACGAGATGTCGGCAGTCGACGTGGTATTCAATCCAGGAACTCCATGTAGCTTACGTAGGCTTTTCATGATTTTCGCTCTTTACGCACATAACGAGTCACACCAAAGAGAACAACCCCTATGGCAGCCAGTAACAACACGAGCGACACGACAACAAACATATCGCTCAGCTTGAGCCAAAACCAACTGTCAAACTCACTGCCGTTCACCCACATAGGAGCAGAAGAACCTACGGCAAACCCCAACAACAACAAGCCCCCAGTAGAGAGCCAGGTGATGCGAGCTATCTTGCGAGCAGGAACGCCATTGACAACAGCATCTTGCCTGCTGCCCATTCGATGACTATGCCATGCAGAGAAGCCTGCCATTGCCAACGCCAACAACATTACTACCACCATGAGCACGATGAGGGCATCTGTGAAAAGCGGAGCATTGAAATCTGGATTCTCGATATAAGGCATATCGTATCCCACCAAGAAAAACATGGCGAAGACCCACGCCGCGACACCCGTCAGGATGTACAGCAAGCGCTGTGAGAGTTTCTCTGAGCTCCAGCTCTTAAGATTCTTGATTTTCATGCTTGTACTTGGCTATTAAGTCCATCAATGTGATAGACGACTCTTCCATCTGACTGATGAGATGTTCTATCTTAGAAAGAATGTAATTGTAGAACACCTGTAAGATCAGCGCAACGATAATACCAAAAATGGTCGTGATGAGCGCCACCTTCATACCCGACGCAACGATGGTAGGACTAATGTCACCCGCCTGTTGTATCTGGTCGAAAGCCATCACCATGCCAATCACCGTACCCAAGAAACCGAGCGATGGTGCCATGGCGATAAAGAGCGTAATCCATGAGCATCCTTTCGACAGGTTGGCAGCCTGCACACTGCCATAACTTGCTACCGATCGCTCCACATCCTCCAATGAGTCGTCGATGCGTAGCAATCCCTGATAACAGATAGAGGCCACCGGTCCTCGCGTATTACGACACAACAGTTTGGCATCCTCCACCTTGCCCTCTTCCATGCAGTGGTCGATGTCGAGCATCAGTTGCTTGGCATTGATTTCCGAAAGACTCAGATACAGTATTCGCTCAATACAAAAAGCCAAGCCAATAACCAGTGCTATCGCCACCAACGACATAAATCCGGCATTGCCTTCAATAAACTTTGTTTTAAGAGCATGATGGATTCCTGTAGATTCTTCCTGCGCCATCAGAGGCATGGAAGAAGCAATAAGGGTGAATATCAATATTGCAAGACGTGCAATAAAAGAATTTGTCTTCATATATACCTTTATTATATATGTATAAATGCGGAAAGAGGGGGATTCGAACCCCCGATTCCCTTTAGGGGAATACACGCTTTCCAGGCGTGCCTCTTCAACCACTCGAGCACCTTTCCTTTATCTCCAAGCACCTTGACGGGCTTCGGAGTGCAAAAGTATTGTTTTTCGCTCAAATAAGCAAAAAGGCTTTCTATTTTTATGTTTCTTTAACTCGACAACTCATCCGCATTATGACTCCTCAAATCTCGGCTCCAAGTTTTTTTTAAAAAGAATTGGAAGAAGCGCGTATTCATGCCAGTCATTCGATGAGACAAAGCACATATTCACGCAAAGCACGAGATAAGCCAAAGCGCATATTAACGAATGTCGAAAACACGTTGCACGTTAGCATAGGTAGCAGCCGTCAGTTCTTCCTCGCTCACCTGATAAGCAGCAGCCAATGTGCGCATCACGTCAGCGACATAAGCACTCTCGTTGCGTTTGCCACGATGCGGAACAGGAGCCATATAAGGACTATCCGTCTCGAGCACCAATCTCTGCAGCGGCACAACGGCAGGAAGGTCTTCACGCAGATGACTGCTCTTAAAGGTAGCCACGCCCCCTATACCCAGCACAAATCGTTCGAAGGAGAGCAACTCCTCAGCCTCACGCTGATTGCCCGTAAAACAATGGAACACGCCACCAGGCAATTCCTTCTCATAAGGACGTAAGAGTTTAACCATCTCGTTTTGTGCCTTTCGACAGTGTATCATCAAGGGCAACCTTGTCTCTATCGACCACTTCACCTGCTCTTCGAAAGCCATCAACTGCTCGTGCTCAAACTCACGACTCCAGTAAAAGTCGAGTCCCACCTCACCTACGGCAATGAAGTCGTTCACCACGGGGCAAGCAGTAGACAGGCTGTTGCACACATTCTTCACACAATGTTCGTCGAGCAACTGTCGCAGGGCTGCAAGTTGCTCCTTCCAGTCGGCCTTCACCTCCTCAGGATGAAGCCCTATCATGGGGTAAGCATACCCAGGATACTGTCGACTCAGTTCAAGTACAGCATGCGTAGTCTTCACGTCGATGGCGGGTAGAAAGACCTTCCCCACTCCAGTCTCCTTGGCTCGGGCGAAGACCTCATCTCTGTCTTCAGCAAACTCCTCTGCATCGAGGTGCGTATGTGTATCGATTAACATGAAACTCTTTTTTTATTATTAGTAAATGAAGTTTTGCATGTACGGAAGTTATAGTAGTTAACGAAGTTATCACTCCCTTCGGTCGTTAGAAGTTATAGCCAATAGCTTTTTTTGTGTATATTTAGCTATAAAGCATATGGCTTTAACTTCTCTAACTTCTTTAAATTCTTTAACTTCCCCATTTGCGAAAGTCGAATTAGCAATATCCCCCTTGCCGCTTAATATTGACGCTTCATCATTCGCTGCGCGTACTTCAGCAGTTCTTCCTTACGCTCAGCAGGCACACTGACAGCATCGAGATATTTAAGACTCTGCTCGTAACACTCATTCATCTTGCCTTGTGCCATCTTGTCGATGCCTATCTCGTTGTATAGACGAGTTACAGCAGCTATCTTCTCCTCACGATCGAAAATCTTAGCCTCCACCCATTTTTCCAACTCCTTGCGCTGGTCGGCGTTGGCATGGCTGAAAGCATTGATGAGCATATAAGTTTTCTTGTTCGACGTGATGTCGCCACCAATGTTTTTACCAAACACTTTCGAGTCGCCATAAACATCCAGATAGTCGTCTTGCAACTGGAAAGCCAATCCTATCAGTTCACCAAACTTATAGAGATTGTCGGCATCCTCGGCAGAAGCATCAGCCAAGAGTGCACCTATCTTGAGCGCACAGGCCAGGAGCACGCTTGTCTTTAAGCGAATCATCTCGATGTATTCCTCCTCACGCACGTCGTCGCGCGTCTCAAACTCCATGTCGTACTGTTGTCCCTCGCCTATCTCAAGCGCTGTAGTGGTAAAGAGTCGGAGCACCTGTGCCAGATGTCTTTCATCGCATTGCGCCATACGCTCGTACGCCAGCACGAGCATACTGTCGCCCGAGAGGATGGCAGTATTAGCATCCCACTTCTTGTGTACCGTCTCATGACCGCGTCGCAGGTCGGCATTATCCATCAAGTCGTCGTGCAAGAGCGTATAGTTGTGATAAGTCTCCAGGGCGATGGCATTCATCAAAATCTTCTCAGTGTCTTCCTTGAAAAGATTGTAACCCAAAAGCATCAATACAGGGCGAATACGCTTACCACCCATTGATAACACATAACGGATAGGTTCGTAAAGCGACTTTGGGGTACGCTCATAAGGCAAGGTTTCTAAGAAGGCGTTCACTTGCACCAAGAGTTCATCGGCAGTTTTCATCATGAAAATATTTTTTATTGGTTTATTTTACAAAAATATGAGAACGAGGGAATCATCATCAACCCATTTCAGAGCTGAAAAACGACGGGCACAGCAACCATGGTGCGACACACCTTGTTATGGTCCATGCCAGGCTTCCATTTAGGCATCATCTTCATCACGCGCAGCGCCTCCCTGTCGAGCAATGGGTCGGCAGAAGTGCTCACCTTCACATCCGACACCGTTCCGTCCTTGTTGACGATGAACGAGACGACCACCATGCCCTGTATCTTACGCTGCTGTGCTTGGCGCGGATATTTCAAGTTCTTGGTGAGCCATTGCATATAAGCCGACCATCCACCAGGGAAGACAGGAATCTGCTGCACCACGGTAAAGTTGATGGGAGCCTCGGGCTGTGCCGTTGGGTTGGCAGCTTCGATAGGAGTCTCTGGGGAAGCCTCCTTCACCTGTGCGCCATCGACAGCCCCTTCACCATCGCCTATCACCAGTTTGCTGGTCGTAGTACTGATTTTCTGTACAGCAGGATCAGCCTCTTGGGCAGCCTTCACCTCTTGCGTGATGGCCTTGGTAGCGGGCTTCGAGGCAGCTTCGGCAGAAAGCATATCTTTCTGATCAGGCGGAAGCGAAAGTTCCAAATCCTTCGACAGGTCCTCTATATCTGTGCTCAAGTCGTAATCATCGGGACGGCTGGTATACTGCAACCCTACGAATATACAAGCAAGGGTAAGCAGCAGCCCAAGCAAGAAAAACGTTACCCGCTTGTTCTCCAACTGTGCACTATGAGATTTTTTTATTTCCAATTCTTTTCTTGAGTTAGCTACATCCGTGAATTTAGAAAGGTTGCAGCCCAAGGCATACACCTTCCTTTTTTTTAACCGTATGCAAAAATATCCTTTTTTAAGGACATAGCCAAATTTTATCTTCTTTTTCTTTGGTTCGCCCTCTGTGTTTTGGGGTTTCTATTCAAGATTCCTAATTTTCCCACCATTGTGTTTTCTGTAGTTATGTGAATGAAGCGAAAGTTTAGCACAATAAAAAGCCACTATCTCAACAATAAAAAAGAAAAAAAAGAGTTTTATTTTTGTATTGTGTTCGATTTTGAATATCTTTGCAAAAGTTTACGCTGCACTCAGCAATTAGAAAACAAGCTTTTCATTGCGCTCGGCAAAATAAATAGTAGAAATGAGAAAACTTTTTCTTTTTATTCTTTTGGCGGTGACGACAACCATAGCAGTTGCACAAGAGAGCCAAACAGAATATAACTTTCTGCGCCTTCCTATCAGTGCACACGCAGCAGCTTTAGGAGGCGAAAACATCACCCTCATAGAGGATGATGCATCCCTCATTTTTCATAATCCAGCCTTACTTTCATCGGTGAGCGACAAGACGATAGGTTTAGGCTACATGAACTACATGTCGGGTGTAAACGCAGCATCAGCTTCATTCAATCGCATTGTCAAGGACAAAGCTTCGTGGGCTGTGTCAGCACAATATGTGGACTATGGCAAAATGAAACAAGTGGACGAGAACAATGTCCAGTTGGGAGAATTTTCTGCCAAAGACATTGCCGTGGCGGGCTACTTCTCCTACATGTTGGGCAAGAACTTTGTCGGCGGAATCACAGCCAAGTTGATAACCTCCAATATCGGTGACTACAACTCCATCGGTATGGGTGTCGACTTAGGCATCAACTACTATGACCCTGATAGTGAATGGTCGATATCTGCCGTAGCAAAGAACTTGGGTGGACAGCTGAAAGCCTACGACGAAGAATACGAGAAGATGCCCATCGACCTACAGATGGGCGTGACTAAGCAGTTTGCCAATATGCCATTCAGACTCTCGCTCACCCTTGTCAATCTGAACAACTGGGACGTCAACTTCAAAGAACATATTGTGGGAGGCGCAGAAATCATACTCTCAAACATCTGGATAGGTGCGGGCTATAACTTCAGAAGAGCCAGCGAGATGAAGATACAAGGTTCCGATGATTCGGCAAGTAGTCACGGAGCAGGGCTCACGCTCGGAGCTGGTCTCAACCTGGAGCGCTTCCACCTCAACTTGGCTTATGGCAAATATCATGTCAGCAGCAGCAGTTTGCTCGTCAATTTGGCTTACAGCCTGTAAAGCCATCCCCCTCGGTCTGCACTCTCAATCACCAAAGCACCACACTTCTAAGCATTTAACATCACAAAAATAAAAAAACACAACATCGATTTATGAAGAAAATAACAATAGCCATTGATGGATTTTCGTCATGTGGCAAAAGTACTATGGCCAAAGACCTGGCTAAAGAGATAGGTTACATCTATGTAGACACAGGTGCCATGTATCGCTCAGTGACGCTCTATGCACTTCGCCATGAGCTGTTCGACGAAAACAACCAAGTAAAGACAGAAATGTTGGCTAAAGAAATGCCCAACATCCACATCGGTTTCAAACTCAACCAAGAAACAGGACGCCCCGACTGTTATCTGAACGACGAACTGGTGGAAAAAGAAATCCGCTCATTAGAGGTTTCCAACCATGTCAGCGTGATAGCAGCCGTTCCCTTTGTGCGCGAAGCCCTGGTAGCACAGCAACAGCAGATGGGCTTAGAGAAAGGCATCGTGATGGACGGCCGCGACATCGGAACTACGGTTTTCCCTGATGCTGAGTTGAAAATCTTTGTGACAGCCGATGCAAAGGTGCGCGCACAAAGAAGATATGACGAACTGATGCAGAAGGGGATGCCAGCCGACTATGCCGCTATCCTCAAGAATGTGGAAGAAAGAGACTATCTCGATACCCATCGCGAAGTGTCTCCGCTCAGAAAGGCAGAGGATGCCATCACATTAGACAACAGTTTGATGACGATTCCTGAGCAGAAAGAATGGCTCATGCGTCAATATCAACAAGCAGCCAACAGCTAATTGAGGATTTCATATTGTAAAAATATCTTAAAACAAGCCTATTCAGCGAGCAGAACTCCGTTTTCACCGCAAATAGCTTGTAAGAACAATACCTTTTCTGTATATTTGCAATCAAAGATTATTTATGTTAGAAATACAAGGTAGTAATGATATAGATTATAAATTTTGAGTTAATTACTGTTTTTTGAAGGTGGTGTGTCTTCGTGAGAAGACGTACCACCTGTTTTGTTTTATTTCAATCCATTCTCAATATACTCTCTGCACTCCTCCATGAGCCATTTAGGTGTACTTGTAGCTCCACAGATTCCCACCGTTTTTACCCCCTTGAGCCATTCGAGGTTAATCTCCTTGGCACTTTCTATCTGAAAACTATTAGGGTTCACACGATGACACTCCTTGAAGAGCACCTTACCATTCGAACTCTTTCTTCCGCTTACAAAGAGCACCAAGTCGTGCTGAGCAGCAAAATGCGCAATATTGGGCATACGATTGGCCACCTGTCGGCAGATGGTGTCAAAACTCTTAAACGTAGCACCCTCTACGATGTGTTGCTGACAGTATTCGATGATGCGATGAAACTCATCGAGACTCTTCGTCGTTTGGGAATAGAGATAAATATCGCGCGAGAAATCCAGTTTTTCCACATCTTGAAAACGTTCTATGACAATGGCCTTACTGGCAGTTTGCCCCACGAGGCCTAACACCTCCGCATGCCCATTCTTCCCGAAGATAACAATCTGCGCCTCAGGATTGCTGACATATTGGCGCTTGATGCGCTTCTGCAACTGTAACACCACAGGGCAGGTGGCATCGATGATTTCGATGTGGTTGCGCTCAGCCAGAGCATAGGTCTCAGGCGGTTCACCATGAGCACGCAACAACACCTTGACATGATGCAACTTCTCCATATCTTCGTGATTGATGGTGACAAGACCTGCGTGATGCAGTCGCTCCACCTCCATCCCGTTGTGTACAATATCGCCTAAACAGTACAGTTGTCCACCCTTCTTCAGCTCTTCTTCAGCTTTCTTGATGGCAGTAGTTACTCCGAAGCAGAACCCACTGCCATGATCTATTTCTATTTGCACTTTCTTCTTTATTACTTAAGATTTCGTATGTACGAAAGTTGAGTTTATTACTTGAGATTCTTATTGAACTTTCACCTTGACGATAACCTTAGCATGGTCAGGGTCGTTGGTAATCATGAGCACACGAGGCTTTTTAGAGCGCGACTTCTTCAGTTCGTTTGCTATCGCAGTAATCTTGAGCTTAGCCGACTCCCCAGGCTGCAACTTCGTCTTGTTGAGCGACACCTGAAGCCCCATGGTAAACATCTGCATGCTTCTTATCTCGAGCATAGATTTACCCTCATTGGTTATCAAGATTTCGCCCTTCAGCTTCTTTTTGCTGCCAAAGGCACCCAGGTCGAGTGTTGAGTTCGAAAGCACCATGCGAGGAGCCACAGCCTTGTCAGCCCCCGACAGATTATCGAAGTTAGGCAAGAGCACCGCCGAAACAGGGATTTCCTTCTCTGCTGCCACCTTATCGCCAGGCTGCGAACCCAGATAGATGGAAGTCTGATTCAGTCCTAAATCGCGCAACTTGCGTGAGTCGAGTACGATGCTGATAACACCACTATGATGTGGTGCCAAGCGCGATGGCGACACGTGCGCCGTGAGATATGGAGGCAGGTGCATCATCACAGGTTGCAGCACCTCGTCGGTAGGATTCATGACATGAATGCGCTGTACAGGTCTATCGCCGCGATTAATATCATCAAACTCGATATCCTGCAAGTCGGTCTTCAATTTTCCCAACTGGTAATCGTAGTTGCCCACAAAGTCCACCACCTTGTCCACCACCTTTCCACGCATAGTAAGCACGAAAGGCTGTTCGTCGGCATTGCTGAAGAGTCCAATCTGCTTGATGAACATGCCCATTTGCTTGGCATCGAATGTTGCCCTGACCATAAACGAATCGCCTGGTGCTATGTCCCGCTCAGGAAACTCCACCTCTGTGCATCCGCAACTCTTGCGCACCTGACTGATGCGCAAAGCCTTGTTGCCGGCGTTCTTCAAAGGGAATTCTGCCGTTACGGGATTTCTGAACAACACCTGTCCACAGTCGATTGTCTCCTGCTGCGTGGTTATTTTCTGCGCCGATGCCGAAACCGCCAACAGCGATACCAGCATCCATATACTCATTCTTTTCATCTGTTCACTTTGTATTTATCAGTTCGTATATTCTGTTTCTTATTCTACTTTCGGAATTCTAAGAGTCAGGGAGTTAAGACATCACTCCTTCACATTCAGCCTATAAGCCTCTGCCCTTCCGCCAAACTCAGGACTGTAGGCACACTGCGCCGCACAGGTTCCAGCCTGATATTCGCCTTTGCGGTCGATGTAATACTCCATCTCCACCACATGCCTTCCTTTTGATAAACGGCCAAAGTAGAGATTTGTTATATAATCCTTGGGTGCCACATAGCAACCCATGCTCCACTGATAGCCGCTCAATTGAGTGACGGGCTCCAAGCAGGCAGCGCGCTTATCCACCACTTGCACGAAGTCGTAGTCGCGGTCAGCTGTAATAGCAAGCACTACTTTTACCTTGTCGCCCACCTTCACGTTCTTGGCGTTCTCCACCTTTCTCACCACCTTGATGCCTGTCTCCGAGGCGGCTATCTCGGCAGAGGACTGCACAAACTGGGCGTATACTGCGCCCCAACTGGTACCTTCGTTCTTCTTGTCAATCGTCAGCGTGTGTGGTGCGCCCTGCTTCGAGGTCTTCACATAGCCCAGTCCTGCCGTAGCCTGAGGCAACTGCAGTGGTTTGCCGTCTATACGGATAGTGGCATCGTCTGCCGACTTCTGCAGCAGTATTTCCTTACCATTGAGGAAGGCATAAACCGCATCCACCGTGTTGACTGGAGTATCCCAAGCCTGGGTGCGCTTCGACTGCAACAACCACAGCTTCATCTCGTCGATAGCTTGCTGAACGGTCAGATTCTCTGCGGCAAATGCCTTTCCAGCCTTTGTACCCAGCATCTCCGTTGCCTCGATAGCGGCCACCTGTGTAGGAATCTTATAATCGCGCCAGCTATAGTAAGCTTTGCGTGTGTCGAAGTATCTTCCCATTCCCGGTCTGCTTACCGAATACTCGGCTATGCTCTGCAGATAGTCGGCAGCCTTAGCCTGCTGTCCATTGCTTGCCAGCACCACGGCAGCTCTTGCCTTGCCATAGATGGTGAACTCACCGGTACGCTCTGCCATATTCTGCAGCAGATAAGTCGCTGCCGGATCAAGTTTGCGTCCGTCGAGCGAGAGAATATATAAATAATGTATAGCCAGTTCGCTCGGGCGCACATTTCTTTTCTTCTCCGCCTCTTTCTTCATGTCCTTCACTTCTGCAGCAGCCTTTCGCTGCAGATAGCGCAGAGCAGCAGTCAGCATGTCTTTGGTCTCCTGCTGTACACCCACCATACGGTTCAGCCTAACCATCATCTCAGCCACCTCGGTAGTCATGTATCTGCTGCCTTCCATGCCTTTCCACCAGGCGAAGGAGCCGTCGGCAAGCTGAAGCTTACGCAATTTTGTCACCTCGTCGGTCAGTCGGTTCTGACACAGCGACTCATCCAGATATTCAATCAATAGTTTTTTCTGCTCGCTCTCCCTGTCGGCATCCATCACCCAAGGTGTTTCGTTGAGCACCAGTTCGCGCAGTTCCTGATTCTTCTCCAGAACACTCTGCAGTGAGGTGCCAGCCTCGTCAGCCTTGCCACCCTTGGCTGCTCTTGCGCTTTCAGCCGAGGCTGCTTCCTGCTTCCACAACTTCACTACCTGTGCGATGACAGGACTCTGCTTCATGATGTGGCGGGCGATGCTGTTGCTGTAGATAGCCGACATCAGCGAGACGGCATTGTCGTCTTTTGCCTTGCTGAGCGATGGCAGCGCCTGAATCATCAGCCAGCTTGGATGGTTGCTGTACTCGATAGTCACCTTGGCGCGTTCTGCCTGTGCAGCCTGTTTACCTTCCTTGTCGGCGAAGAGCGAAGTGAGGTCGAAGTGCTTCTCTCCTTTCTCGGTCAGTGTGATGGGCAGGGTGCGTGTTACGAGCTCGCTGTTGCCTAATACGGGCAGATAGTGCTGCTCGCCGTCGCTATAGCCACGACCGGCTGCCACCACCTTATTTATATATATACCTTCTTTCAGCCCCTGCACGTCAAACATCAGCGATGTCGATCCGTTGGCTTCCAGGTTGTATTTCTGAGTCTGTTGCCACACCACCTTGTTGGTTTCGGGGTCAAGGATCTGCATACGAGCACTGCCGTTCACCTTCCCGTCTGAGTTGTTGAACACTCTGACAGCCACCACAGCCTTGTCGCCTTCGCGCAGGAAGCGTGGCATATTGGGCTGCACCATCACCGTCTTTTGTGCCACAGCCTCGGCATCTATGACGCCATGACACATCTCTCTATTATGAGCCAGTCCCACAAATCTCCAAGTTGTGATGCTCTCAGGCAGGGTGAAACGTATGGCCACATTACCCTCATCGTCGGTTTGCAGAGCAGGATAGAAGAAAGCCGTCTCGTTCAAGTTCTCGCGTGTCTGCACCTGGTCGAGCGCCTTTTCGATCTTTGCCTCCTCTGGCGCAGAGCAGCCCACAGAGATTCCTCCGTCAACCACATCCTCTGCCGCGCTCTCGGTAAGTCCCGACAGCTGTTTGGCGTTAGCATATCTGGCTCCTCTGATGTGCATCACTCTACTTTCCTCCTTCACCAATTCATCGCGTTTGATGACGGGGGCTGTTGCCTTTGCACTCTCCACTATTCTATCTTCCATTGCACCTTTGGCATAGAAGAACACCTTCTTGCCATAGAACACGCTTTGGAAGTAGAGCGGATTAAAGCTGTCGGCCTGCAGTTCGTTCTCCTGATAATACTTAGTAGGGAAGTTGCTGCCGAAGCCCGCATAGCGGCTTCTCACGGCGAGGTTGTTCTTCCAGTAGCAACTGGGCAGCGACTGATAGAAGCCCAGGTTCATCTGCCATGTAAGCCTCTGCAACGGGTCGAGCGACTTGTCGTAGAGCACACTCATCAACTGCGCCTTGGCTGGTTTTCCGTCGGGCGTAGTGATGCGCAGGGTCCATTCCTCCTTCTGTCCTGGTGTAAGTCGGTTGCGGAAAGTTTTCCACTCGATGTTCAGTTTCTTCTCGGGCATGGGGCGTGCGATGTTCATGGTGCGTGAGTAGCATTTCCCGTCCTTTATAAAGGCGTAGTTGAGCACGATGCCCGAGGCATATTCTGGTCGGTAGGTGAAGGGCAAGGTGACGATGCTGTCGCCCAGTTCCCATGCACCTTTCTCCAGCAGTTTGTTGCCAGCGATGATCGAGTAGACGATGTGCACACCGTTGGCCGATGACCCAACCTGCAGATAGACAGGCTTGCCGTCGTTGCGGAAGCTCGTGGCAGTCTGATAGCTCCAGTGCATGGTCTCCTCCATCGGCCTGGTGTCCTTCATACTAAAGAGGGTGAACTTATGCTGCAGACTGTCCTGTCCGCACACAGCCTCCACCATGTGCATGCCCGATGCCAAATGTTGCAGTTGCACAGGCTCATTGGCCTCAGCATCAAGCCACTCGCCCCCATCTATGCGATACTTCAGCGAGTGGGCAATCTTTATTCCAGCACTGTTGAGGTAGGCAAAGGTCACCTGTTTCAGACTGTCGGTCTCCATGCGTTTCGGTAGGTCGACAGCAAAGGCGGTGGGCTTCGTGCCGAGAGGCAGACTCATCTCGCCTTCATGACTCTCGCCGCTGATGTCGGTGACGATGGCAGACACGTCGAAGTGGAAGAATCTCGCCACTCGCATAAAATCGTCAGCGCCATTGCTGTCGGCGCCAGTCAACTTAGCCTCTAATGGTATTTCCACATCAAAGCTTCCATCCTCACGGGTCACAGCCTCTCCTGTCATCACCTGTCGGTCGGCAGAACGTGAGCCCCACCACCACAGCTGATTGCGCCTTGTCACAGTGTATTCCACCTTGGCTCCCTGAACAGGCAGGCCTGCATAGGTCTTAGCTGTAGCTTTCACCACCACGGTGTCGCCCCATGTATATCGTTCGTTCACCTCGGGAAAGTTGATTTCAAAGGTGGGTCGCTTGTATTCTTCAACACGGAAGTAGCATCCATCGCCCATGGCTCTTACACTATACTGTCCAGTCAGTCCGCCTTGTGGCAACACGAAGTCGGCGGCAGCCATTCCGTAATCGTCCGTCGTGACTGTCTTCTCTGCCACCACCTTCCAGTTGGCATCATACAGCTCCATCTTCACCTCCTTGCCCTTCTCAAAGGCCTTGGCATCAGTCCCTCGCTCATTGATGGCGAGGATGGCAGCGGCATGCACCGTCTGTCCGGGACGATAGATGGCTCGGTCGGTATATAGATTGACGATGGTCTTGTTGTTTTTCTGCTCATAGTAGCGTGTACGCGAAAGATAGATGTCTCGTGCTGGACAGTATTTGTCAGTCGTGGTAGAAAGCAGCACGCTTCCGTCCACGTTCTTGAAGTACGCCTCACCCTCGGCGTCGCTGGTAAGCCTGGCATGCACGATACGCTTATGCTTCTTGGTTTTGAAGTCGTCGTAGTCGTCTCTGTAGAGTTCTATCCTTGCACCGGCAATGGGCTGTCCACTCGTAGCACTAACCACTACATAGCGGTGCCTGTCATCGGGCAGCTGCTGTATCATCACAGCCAGGTCGCTCACATAGAAGAGTCGTCGGGCTGGCGTCACACCTGGGTTGTCGGCCGTCACCTCCATGAGATAGGCGCCTGTGGGCAGCGCAGGCAACAGGATGGAATCTTTCACCTCCTCGTAGTTGGGATGACCGTAAAACAGTCTGCTGTATTCTTTCTCGTGCAGCGCTGAAGTCTTGGTCTTCAGCCACTTGTAAGTTTTCTCGTCCTGCACGTCATATTCGTTGTCGGCAGTGATATCGAGGCGCGACAGCTTCACCTTCATGTTCTGCAGGTTGCGCACGCTGAGATGAACCCACTGCTTCTGTCCTGGGCGCAACACCTGCTGCAGGTCCTCGATGTCAAACATAGGTTCGGTGAGTCGTTTCTGTGCATTTCTCAGCACGTTCATCCTCGACCATCCTCCCCATCGGCTCAGGGCATAGTTGATATAATTGAGCTTGTCAGCCGGTTGGATGTCGGTGGCTTCCTCCATGAAGCGATAGTGCTCCACCGCCAGTTCTCCCGCCTCAGGAATGTCTTGATACACATGGATGAGCGAGTCGATGGCATTGAGATACTTCGATTTTTTCACCTCTCTCACGTCGTCCTGACGGTATTTCTGTATCACCTCAAAGGCACAGAGACAGGCAGCACCACGCTTGCCCACCTTATTATAATAGGTGTACATCTTCAGATAAGCCTCCTTGCTGTCGGCCTCGAAACCTATAAGGTGGAGTAAATCGTTGTCAAACGAAGCACCGTCGAGCCCCCTCATGGTGAGAGGCGCATACTCTGTCGATGCGTGACGAGCCAGCAGCTCGGGTTGCGCCAGCGCCTTCATGAAATATTCCTGCGCCTTCGCCTTGTTCACGCGGTAAAGGCTTGTCTGTTCACCCTCGTCGCCAGCGTCGATGTAGTAAACATTCTCCTTGTAGAGTTTTCCCAACACTGCATTCCATACGGCCTTGAGCACAGGATCTGCAGCCTGTTGCTCCTGCTTCTTCATACGCTGGATGGCAGGAGTCAGCGAGTCGGTGGAGATAGATTTCCACAGCATCGTCTGCCTCATCTCAGCCGCCAACAGCTGTCCGTAGTCTTTAGCCATCGTAGCCTTGGAGATGATTTTCCGCATCACCCCTATCTCGCTCTTCGGAAGATCTTTCTGGCTGAAAGTGTTGGCCTGCTTCCAAAGGTTGTCGTAAGTCTGAGCCATCGTTTGCATCACGACAAACAGTGTGACGACAAGTGCTAAAATGTTTTTTTTCATAAGCCAAGTGTATGAAATGTTAACAATCCGTTTGATTTCAAACCAAATGTATTGCAAAAATACAAAAAATATCAGTTATCTAACCTTACAACTAAAAGTTTTTACTAACTTTGCATCAATTTCATGTAAATAATCTAAAAAACATAGTATTAAGTTTCTCTTTAAAATCCTATTCTAAGCAACATATAAGTAAAAAAACAATAAAAATACTACAAAGACAATGGCAGAGAAAAAGTATGGTCATTTCGATGACGCCAATCGCGAATACGTGATTACCGATCCTAAGACCCCATGGCCCTGGATCAACTATTTGGGCAACGAAGATTTCTTCTCCCTCATCTCCAACACCGCAGGCGGATATTCCTTCTACAAGGATGCCAAGTTCCGCCGCATCACACGCTATCGCTACAATGGTGTGCCTATGGACAATGGCGGCCGCTATTTCTATATCAAAGATGGCGATACCGTATGGAACCCAGGGTGGAAACCTTGCAAGACACCGCTCGACAGCTACGAGTGCCGCCACGGCATGAACTATACCCGCATCACGGGCAGCAAGAACGGCGTGGAGGCGAGTGTGCTCTTCTTCGTACCCCTCCATACATGGGCTGAGGTGCAGAAGATGACGCTGAAGAACCAGTCGCAGGAGACGAAGACCCTCAAGGTGTTCTCCTTCGCAGAGTGGTGCCTGTGGAATGCAGCCACCGACATGGAGAACTTCCAGCGCAACTTTTCTACGGGCGAAGTAGAGGTAGAGGGCTCTACCATCTATCACAAGACCGAATATCGCGAGCGTCGCAACCACTACGCTTTCTATACCGTCAACACCGACATACAGGGCTACGACACCGATCGTGAGAGCTTCATCGGACTCTACAACGAGTTCGCCGAGCCTGAGGCAGTGATGGAAGGCAAGCCACGCAACAGCTTTGCCCACGGCTGGAGCCCCATCGCATCCCATTATATAGAGGTCACCTTGCAGCCTGGCGAGAGCCGCGACCTCATCTTCCTCTTAGGCTATGTGGAGAACGAGCAGGACAAGAAGTTCAGCGCCAAGAAGGTCATCAACAAGGAGAAGGCACATCAGCTTATCGCCCAGTTTGACACCACAGCGAAGGTAGATGCCGCCTTTGCAGAGCTCCAGCAGTACTGGGACAACCTGCTCAACATCTTCACCGTGAAGAGTGGCAACGACAAACTCGACCGCATGGTCAACATCTGGAATCAGTATCAGTGCATGATCACCTTCTGCATGTCGCGTTCGGCAAGCTTCTTCGAGAGTGGCATCGGCAGAGGCATGGGCTTCCGCGACTCCAACCAGGACCTCGTAGGCTTCGTACATCAGATACCTACCCGTGCCCGCCAGCGCATCATCGACATCGCCAGCACCCAGTTCCCTGACGGCGGTTGCTATCACCAGTATCAGCCCCTTACCAAGCGTGGCAACAACGACATCGGTGGCGGTTTCAACGACGACCCATGCTGGCTCATCTTCGGTACCGTGGCTTATATCAAGGAGACAGGCGACTTCTCTATCCTCTCCGAGCAAGTGCCTTTCGACAATCAGCCAGGCAGCGAGGTAAGTCTCTTCGAACACTTGAAGATTTCGATGAACCATGTCATCAACAACCTCGGTCCTCACCGTCTGCCCCTCATCGGACGTGCCGACTGGAACGACTGTCTCAACCTCAACTGCTTCTCATGGGACCCTAACGAGAGCTTCCAGACCACAGAGAACAAGGGCGAAGGCAGCAAGGCAGAGAGCTTGATGATAGCAGGACTCTTCGTCGTTACAGGCAAGGACTATGTGGCGCTCTGCAAGCAGCTCGCCAAGGAAGCCGCAAACAGCAGTGAAGGCACTATCGCTGGTCTCGCCGAGAATGACTACCTCGCAGAAGCCAACCGCATGCAGCAGGCAGTAGACCAAATGAGCGAAGCCGTGAAGCAGCACGGATGGGACGGAGAATGGTTCCTCCGCGCCTACGACTTCTTCGGCAACAAGATAGGAAGTGATGAGAACGAGGAGGGCAAAATCTTCATCGAGAGTCAGGGCTGGTGTACCATGGCGGGCATCGGACTGGAAGACGGTCTCTGCGACAAGGCACTGGATAGCGCCAAGGAGCGTCTGGAGTGCGAGCACGGAATGGTGCTAAACAATCCAGCCTATACCACCTATCATGTAGAGATGGGCGAGATTTCCTCTTATCCCGAGGGATATAAGGAGAATGCAGGCATCTTCTGCCACAACAATCCTTGGGTCATCATTGGCGAAACCGTTGCTGGACGTGGCAACGATGCCTGGAACCACTACACCAAGATACTCCCCAGCTATGTGGAGGAGAAATACCAGACTCTGCACAAGGTAGAGCCTTACGTGAACTGTCAGATGGTGGCAGGCAAGGACGCAGCTCGTCCGGGCGAAGGCAAGAACTCTTGGCTCACAGGTACGGCAGCATGGATGTGGTACACCGTCAGCGAATTTATCCTCGGCATCAAGCCCGACTACGAGGGTCTCAACATCGACCCTTGTCTGCCCTGCACCGCTCGCCAATATGAGGTAAGCCGCAAGTTCCGTGGTGGTGAATACCACATCGTGGTGAAGAATCCTCAAGGCAAGGAGAAGGGCGTCAGCCGCATCATGGTCGACGGCAAGCTCATCGATGGCACCGTCATCCCCTGCTCTCCAGGCAAGCACGAGGTTGTCGTAGAGATGTAAATAACAGAAGCGCACACAGGTGCAAGATAAAGTACAAAGCGGAGCGGAATTGTAGAATTCTCGCTCCGCTTTCTTTTATATTACAAGGAGTTTTTTAGACGAGGAGTTAGAGAAATTAAGGAGTTTAGACAATACCCTTATTACTTATGGCAGGAAGGCACTGGGGAGGACGTGGCATCTTGCACGCCCCACAAGCTACACTTATACATATTATTTACTCCCCACAAACTACTTGGTTATATTATCAAAGAAGCTATTTCTCACATCAAATAATATAGAAAAAAATGGAAGTTGATGGACCTTTTTACGAACCAACATTTCATTATCAATCAAGGACAATATGCAATCAGTAAAAATCGAGAACCTAAAGTTTTTTTGCAGAAATGGCATAAAAAATTTGCATTTGGCTTTTCAATAATGTATCTTTGCAATAGATAAATCTCTGTTCAAAACTTACGGATACGCGTTCAAAAGCTTTGAATATACGTTCAAAGCCTTTAAACGTGTGTTCAAAGCCTTTGAATAAAAATTTAGAAGGAGTTTTACTACAATTTCTATGGTGAGTGACAATAATTTCTTAATAACATTAAACTTATAATAACTATGGCAAAGTACAAATTAGTAGAGATGGCGGACATGAATAAGACTGGCAAACGCAAGGTTTATCCTAAAATGGTGACCAACCGTACCCTGTCTACAGACGAGTTTATAAAAAAGATGAAATGGTATAACAACGCATTGCCTACGAGCGTTATAGAAGCTGCCGTATCGGATGTTTGCGATGTACTGGCTCGTATGCTGGCTATGGGATATAATGTCAATCTAAAAGGATTAGGAACCTTCACGTTGTCCTTGGGCTTCGAAGACGAAAAAACTACCGAGTTGCAGCATAATGACGAAAAAATGACCTATCGCAAAGTAGGAGTAAAGAATATCAACTTCAAGGCTTCACCTGAATTAATCAAAGAAGTAAGACTACTTACCAACTCCGATCTGGAGCGTGATATGGGTGGCGTAAAAGTTATCAAGCGTGAGCTATACTCCAAGGAAGAGCGTATCAACCATGCCTTGAAAGCAATCCATGAAAATGGTTTCATTACACTCACCGATTATGCTGTCATCAACCATGTAAGCCGCACTGCTGCATCTATAGAATTGAAAAAGTTGACAGAAGACGCAACTTCTCCGATCACTTCGAAAGGAAAAGGAACTCACAAGGTTTGGGTAAAGAGGACTGAAGAATAATCGGATAAAAGAAAGTATCTAAGAGAGAACAACGACTTTGTCACCGAGAAAGATGGACTGCAGAAAATAAGTACTGCTTGTATCCTCCTCTTCGGAAAGAATCCCCAGCGTTTCTTTCCTCGTGCCCGCACTCGCTTCATCCGTTATGAGGGTACGGAGGAAAAGTAGGTACAGAGGTGAACGTCGTCAAGGAGTTTGGCGAGGGCATTGACCGTATCTGCAATGAGTTGGAAACAAAAGTTGTGCTATCCCATCATTCCCCATTGACGCTTTCATATTGAAAGATACATTAATGGCGAAGTGGACCACAGAAAAGGCAAAGACTTGAAAAACAAATAAATACCCCTAAGGGTGCAGTAAGACAAAAGAATAAAAGCACGAAACCTACAACTGACATTAAGAGAAATTGCAAATCCTTATCATTTGAATATCCCAACGGACTAATTGAAAAGGTAAAACATAATCGCATTTTACCATCAGCTGCACGCATTTTCAAAGCGTTACAGTTTGTAACGGTTTCATTTTCCTCATCTTGAAGTCGCTTCTTTAGGACACTCCAATAGGTTTGAGGATTAGGACTTTCTGCCCAAACCGCAGGTTCCGCGGAGGAGAATACCACATCAAGGTGAAGATTCCTCAAGACACTGGGAGGGCGCGGCATCTTGCCCGCCTATAAAAAATGTCTCAACCTCTAAAAGAACTCAATATATAATATTACGGGGCGGGCAAGATGCCACGCCCTCCCCAGTGATAGCCCGCCTATAAAAAAACGGAGCATGATTTCACAACCACACTCCGCGCAAACTTAAACAACCAATAAAAGAAATAGATTGATTGATTAATGAAATATTCGATACTTAGATGAAGAATCAACATCAGCCCCGCTCCCTCTATATGCAGAGGTGTGAGAGCGAGGCGATGTGGTTTTATTATGTAGAGGCTTATCTGATGAACAAGAGTTCTCGATACTTAGGTAGCGTCCACAACTCGTCGGCGACGGTGAGCTCCAGTTTATCTATCTGATAACGAATCTCCTCCATCTTAGGAGCCACGGTGTCGTGGTAGGCGATGGCTTTGTCGTGTTCGCTCTCTATCTTGTTGGCCACCTTGCGAGCATTGACAAGTTCCTCTACACCTGTCTCGATGACCTGTGTGCGCTCAGCTATCTTCTTGATGATGTTGATGTTGCGGGCAGTGAGCTTCTTGCCTTCTTCTTCGCCGAAGATGTCAATCATGTTTTCCACATTCTTCGCCAACTGGCTCTGGTAATGTGTTGCCACTGGGATGATGTGATTCATCGACAGGTCGCCCATCACACGGGCCTCTATCTGAATCTTCTTGGTGTAGGTTTCCCACTTCACCTCGTTGCGTGCCTGGAGCTCGTTCTCCTTCATTACGCCCATGCTCTCAAACATCTCGATGGATGCTGGGTCGAGGTAGCGCTCAAAGATCTTAGGACAACTCTTTTCGCAGTCGAGGCCTCGTTTCTGTGCTTCTTCCACCCACTCGTCGGAGTAGCCGTTGCCGTCGAAACGGATAGGCTTGCAGGTCTTGATGTCTTGTCGCACGATGTCAATGATGGCAGAAGTCTTGTCCTCGCCCTGGGCGATGAGTTCGTCGACACGCTCCTTGAAGTGATTGAGTGCCTCAGCCACAGCGGTGTTGAGCACAATCATGGCAGATGCACAGTTGGCCTCGCTTCCCACGGCACGGAACTCAAATCGGTTGCCAGTGAAGGCGAATGGTGATGTGCGGTTGCGGTCGGTGTTGTCAATCATCAGTTCAGGAATCTCAGGGATGTCGAGCTTCATGCCCTGCTTGCCAGCCATGACGAAGAGGTCTTTTTTGTCAGCTTTTTCGATGTGATCGAGAAGGTCGGTGAGTTGTTTGCCCAAGAAAGAAGAGATGATGGCGGGAGGTGCCTCGTTGGCGCCTAAGCGATGCGCATTGGTGGCGCTCATGATGGAGGCCTTGAGCAGTCCGTTGTGCTTGAATACGCCCATGAGGGTCTCTGTGATGAATACCACGAAACGGAGGTTGTCTTCGGGTGTCTTGCCTGGTCCGTGGAGCAAGATGCCTGTATCGGTGGCAAGGCTCCAGTTGTTGTGCTTACCCGAACCGTTGATGCCTGCAAAGGGTTTCTCGTGGAGCAACACGCGGAATCCGTGATGACGAGCTACTTTCTTCATCAGGCTCATCAGGAGCATATTGTGGTCTACTGCCAGGTTGGTTTCCTCGAAGATAGGTGCCAGCTCAAACTGGTTGGGTGCCACCTCGTTGTGTCGTGTCTTGCAAGGGATGCCGAGTTCGAGAGCCTGTATTTCGAGGTCTTTCATGAATGCCTGTACGCGCTCGGGGATGGCACCGAAGTAGTGGTCATCCATCTGCTGGTTTTTGGCTGAGTCGTGCCCCATGAGGGTGCGTCCTGTAAGCATCAAGTCGGGACGAGCTGCAAAGAGGCTTTCGTCGACGAGGAAGTATTCCTGCTCCCAACCTAAGTTGGAAACCACCTTCTTGACGTCGGGATTGAAGTAGTGGCACACTTCTGTGGCAGCTACGTTGACGGCATGGAGCGCACGGAGCAATGGTGCCTTGTAGTCGAGAGCTTCGCCGGTGTAAGAGATGAAGACGGTAGGGATGCAGAGTGTGTCGTCGATGATGAAGACTGGCGAAGTAGGGTCCCAAGCCGAATATCCACGTGCCTCGAAGGTGGAACGGATGCCTCCTGAGGGGAAAGAGCTGGCATCTGGCTCTTGCTGTACGAGCAGCTTGCCAGAGAACTCTTCTATCATGCCTCCCTTTCCGTCGTGCTCGATGAAGGCATCGTGCTTCTCTGCTGTGCCTTCTGTAAGGGGCTGAAACCAGTGTGTGTAGTGTGTCACACCATTCTCGTCGGCCCACTGCTTCATGCCTTTAGCCACGGCGTCGGCTATGTTGCGGTCGAGTCGTGCGCCATTGTCTATCACGTCGACCAACTTTTCGTAAACATCTGCAGGCAGATATTTATACATTTTCTGTCGGTTGAAAACCTTCTTACCGAAAAATTCACTGGGGCGCTCACTGGGAGCCGCCACGTCTACAGGCTTTCTCTTAGAAGCCTCTGACACTGCTTCAAATCTTAAGTTGCTCATAACCTATATATTTTTTAGTGAAGAGTGAAGAACGAAAAACGAAGAAGTGGGGATTGTCTTACTCTTTCTTCGCTTCGAAAGGCTATTCTCTATCTCTGTTCTGATACTACCCTCTCTGTCTCTGTTCTCTTTCTCTTCTTTTTTTTAACATATCATTGTTTTTTCTTTCTTTACTTCATTCTCTTCATTTACCCATCCACTTGGCGATGCGCTGCATTGCCTCATGACAGTCTTCGTGTTCGCCAAAGGCGGTGAGGCGAATGAAGCCCTCGCCCGACGGACCGAATCCTACGCCAGGAGTACAAACCACACTGGCTCCATAGAGCATTTCCTCAAAGAACTTCCAACTGGGTGTGTCGCCAGGTGTTTTCACCCAGAGATAAGGAGCATTCTCGCCACCATAGACACGGAATCCGAGTCGCTGAAGTTCTGTGCGCATATAGTGGGCATTCTCCATATAGTAGGCGATGGTTGCCTTGACCTGCTGTTTGCCTTCTGCCGAATAGATAGCTTCGGCTGCTCGCTGCGAGATGTAGCTGGTGCCATTAAACTTGGTACACTGTCGACGATCCCAGATGGGGTTGAGTGCCACTTCATCGCCTGTCAGGGTCTTGGCTTTCAAGTCTTTAGGCACGATGGTGTAACCGCATCGCACGCCTGTGAATCCTGCTGTCTTGGAGTAGCTCCTGAACTCGATAGCCACCTTGCGGGCGCCTCTTATCTCGTAGATAGAGTGTGGAATGTCGGGGTCGGTGATATATGCTTCGTATGCTGCATCGTAGAGGATGATGCTCTCGTTCTTGATGGCAAAGTTCACCCACTTGCGCAGTTCGTCTTTGGTGATGACGGTTCCTGTGGGGTTGTTGGGGTAACAGAGGTAAATCATGTCAACCCTGTGGTCGGGGATCTGTGGTGTAAAGCCGTTGCCCTCGTTGCAAGGCATATAGGTGACGTTGCTCCATCGTCCGTTCTCAAAGATGCCTGCTCTTCCTATCATCACGTTGCTATCAATGTATACTGGATAGATGGGGTCGGTGACTCCGATGTTGTTGTCCCATCTCAATATCTCTTGTATGTTGCCTGTATCACTCTTGGCTCCATCGTTGACAAACACCTCATTCATGTCGAGGTGAATGCCGCGCGAGAGATAGTCGTTCTTGATGATGGCTTCGCGCAGGAAGTCGTATCCGCGCTCTGGTCCGTAACCTCGGAAGGATGCCTGTACTGCCATCTCTTCCACTGCCTTGTGCATGGCCTGTACGACGGCAGGACAGAGGGGTTGTGTCACGTCTCCTATGCCTAAGCTGATGACTCTTTGCTTAGGGTGTGCCACCTTGTAGGCGTTCACCTTCTTGGCGATGTCGGCAAAGAGGTAGTTGCCTGGTAACTTCAAGAAATGTTCGTTTACTAATGCCATATGATTCTTCTTCTTTTTATTGGTTTATATTATATTTAAGTTTGCCTTCATCATGATTCTTCTCTCTACTCACTTAACCTCGATTTCTCCCTCGAAAGCGAAGGCTGCAGGGCCCGTCATGTAGACATGATCATCGGACTCGCTATATTCGATTTGGAGCGTGCCACCATCCATCACGATGTGGCTCTGTCTGCTGGCTCTGCCTGTGAGAAAGGCTGCCACGGCTGTAGCGCAAGCACCTGTTCCGCAAGCCATCGTGATACCACTACCGCGCTCCCACACTCGTGTTCTGAAACTGTCGTCGTCGATACGTTGCGCAAACTCGATGTTGCAACGCTGAGGGAATGCCTCGTTGTGCTCTAACAGTTTGCCGTAGTGGGCGATGTCGATGGTGTCGATGTCATCGACAAAGGTAACGAAGTGTGGATTACCCATGCAGACATAAGTTCCTTCAAAGATGCGCCCATCGGCTGCAAGCACCGAAGGGCCTACGAACTGCTCTGGGTTCTGGAGCAGCGGCTTCAGCATGTCTACCGTCACCGATTCCACTTCCCTGTCATCCTGAATATGCAGTTTCAGTATCTTGATGCCTGAGAGGGTTTCCAGGCGTATGGTGTCTTTGCGGGTGAGCCCTTTTTCGAAGAGATACTTACCGATGCAACGGCTGGCGTTGCCACACATCATTGCCTCTGAACCATCGGCATTGAAGATGCGCATGGAATAATCGGCGCGTCTTCCATCGTGAGGCTTGCCTATGAGCACCAGTCCGTCGCTGCCTATACCTGTGTGGTAAGCACTCCAGGCGATGGCGGCTTCCTCGGGGTTGGGGATGTCGTAGAGCTGTGTGTCTACATAGATGTAGTCATTACCTGCTCCGTGCATCTTGGTGAAATGAACTGTTCTTCTCATATTGCGTTGCTATTTGCTTTTGTTCTACTTCTTGTTATTGCTTGACTTTTTGTTATATTATCAGTTGTTTCAATAACTTTTTGTTTTCTTTCGAGTGCAAAGATACGACATTTTGTTCTCTTATTAGTTATTTTTTATGCAAAAGATATCTAAAAATATATCCATACTTACAGTTTGCTATCTTTATATGGCGTTTTGATTACAATCTATCACTATTCAAATCACATATAATAATAGTTTGCACTTTATTTTTTGTTTAGCGTGGAATGTTGCTTTGGCAGGAAGGCACTGGGAGGGCGCGGCATCTTGCCCGCCTATTAGAGAAGTTAAAGAAGTTAAAGCCATATGCTTTATAGCTAAATATACAACCAAAAAGGCTATTGGCTATAACTTCTAACGACCAAAGGGAGTGATAACTGCTTTAACTACTATAACTTCCCTAATTTCTCTTAACTTCTTTATCTTCCCTAAATTCTATAACTTCTTTAACTTCTGAACTGGCGAAACTTCAGTAAAAAGAGAGACCTTTTACTCTGTCAACAACAACATCATGGATGTTTTTTTTGCGTGGCTTACAATAAAAGAACTTTTCGCTCGTTATAATATAGTGCGCAGGCGCGCGAATTTTAAAACCATTGAACTTTCATCAATGGAAAGTTAAGTAAAAAAAATATATACAAGCCAAATGATAGAATACATACACGGCGACTTGACCGAGCTAACCCCCACGACAGCCATCATAGAGACAGCTGGGGTGGGATATGGACTCAACATATCGCTCAACACCTATACAGCCATACAAGGTAAGAGAGAGGTAAAACTATACGTTCACGAAGTGTTAGTAACAGGAGGAAGAGATGATTCTTTCACCCTCTATGGCTTTGCCTCCAAGCAGGAGCGCGAACTCTACCGACTGCTCATCACCGTGTCGGGCGTGGGCGCAGGCACTGCCCGAATGATACTTTCTTCGATGTCGCCCAGCGAACTGTGTAATGTCATCTCTACAGCCAACGAAGCCATGCTGAAAAGCGTCAAAGGCATCGGACTGAAGACCGCTCAGCGCATCATCATCGACCTGAAGGATAAGATTGTGAGCCTCGGCATTGCTAACGAACTGCCTGCCAATGGAGCACAGATAGACCTGGTAAACAACGATGTGAAAGACGAGGCTGTGAGCGCCTTGGCAATGCTCGGATTCTCGCCTGCTCCCTCTGCCAAAGTGGTGGTTGAAATCCTTAAGGAGCAACCCGACCTGAAGGTGGAACAGGTAATCAAGATGGCGCTAAAGCGCATCAAATGACGAAAAAGTAAACGTATCAAATGACTATTAAGCGAAGATATAAATACGCATTGCTGATGATGGCATTGCTGATGATTTCGATTATCGGCAATGCCATTGGCTTGCCGTATTGGCAGGATAATCGACAGCGCAACCGACAGCGAGCCACAGCGCGCGTACAGCAGTCTGGCACTGCCAATGCTGCAAACAGAGGCGCAGCGGGCAAGGGCAAGGGCATGGGCAAGCCTGGCATCACAGCACAGCCCATCCTCGCCGACGAGGACACCATCCCCGACTCGCTGCTTCACACCCGCTGGCCCGTGCAGCGCACGCAGCCCATCACCGTGGGCGACTTGTACCAGAGTCCGTTAGACCTGCAGCGACCCGACAACATGAAGTACGAGGTGGAGTACAACGACACGCTGGGACGCTACATCATCGGCAATAAGCTGGGAGGTGCATGGCTCTCTGCACCCATCATGATGACGCCAGCCGAATATATGGCATGGAGCGAGCTCAACGAGCGCCGTGCCTACTATCGCAAGCAGAACGACGAGATATACAAGGCCAAGGGCAAGGAGAAATTCGACTTCACCGATATGCACTTCGACCTGGGACCCGCCGAGAAAATCTTTGGTCCTGGAGGCATCCGAGTGCGCACACAGGGAACAGCTGAACTCAAGTTTGGTGTCAACAGGAAGAGTGTGGACAACCCCTCGCTACCCATCCGCAATCGCAAGACCACGATGATGGAGTTTGACGAGAAAATCAATCTCAACGTCAACGGAAAAGTGGGCGACAAGGTGAACATGAACCTCAACTACAACACCGATGCCACCTTCGACTATGATGCTCAGAACATGAAGCTCAAGTACGACGGAAAAGAAGACGAAATCATCAAACTTGTAGAGGCTGGCAACGTGTCGTTCCCCTCCAACTCGTCGCTCATACGAGGCGCCAGTAGCCTCTTTGGTGTGCGCACAGACATGCAGTTTGGTAAACTCAAGCTGCAGACGGTGCTCTCGCAGAAGAAATCATCGTCGAAGAGCGTTTCGTCGAAGGGAGGCGTGCAACTTACACCCTTCGAAATCAATGGGGCAGACTATGAGGAGAACAGACACTTCTTCCTCTCAAGATACTTCCGCGACCGCTACGACACCTGGATGCAGAAACTGCCTAACCTCACGACAGGCATCACCATCAACCGTGTAGAGATATGGGTGACCAACAAGACTGCCACCACCGCCAACACCCGCAACATCATAGCCCTCACCGACCTGGGAGAGACCTCGCGCATCAGCAACCCGATGTGGGTGGCTGGTGCTACCACCGTGCCCTCTAACAGAGCCAACAGCGAGTATGATGCCATGGTGGGACAGTATGTGGCTGCGCGCGACATCGACCAGACGGCCAGTGTGCTCGAGGGAGGAGGCCTAAAGGGAGGCGACGACTTCGAAAAGCTGGAGAGCGCCCGACTGCTATCCTCATCAGAGTACACCGTCAACACCGCCATGGGATACGTGTCGCTGAAGAGCGGACTGCAGACCGACCAGGTGCTGGCAGTGGCTTACGAGTACACCTATGGCGGCACCACCTACCAGGTGGGAGAATTTGCCTCCGACATCACCGACACCCGTCAGGGTCTCTTCGTCAAGTCGCTCAAAAACACCAGCAACAACCCTCGTCAAGGCAACTGGGATCTGATGATGAAAAACGTGTACTATCTCGCCTCGCAGGTGGAGAAAGAGAAGTTTCGCCTCGATGTGAAGTATCAGAGCGACACCACAGGCGTATACCTCAATTATCTGCCCGAGACACAGGTGAAAGACCAACCCATCATCAAGGTGCTGGGAGCCGACCGACTCGACAACAACAACAATCCTCACAGCAACGGATACTACGACTATGTGGCAGGCTACACCGTAGACAACGGACGTGTCTTCATCCCCAAAGCAGAACCCTTCGGAAGCTATCTATACAACTATCTCAAGGGCAAGGGCGTAGCTGAAGAAGTGGCCAAGAAGTATGCCTTCACCGAACTATACGACAGCACCAAGACCGTAGCGAAGCAGATAGCCGAAAAGAATAAATACCAACTCGTAGGACAGTTTCGTGGCTCATCAGCCAACGTCATCTCGCTTGGAGCCTACAACGTGCCACAAGGCTCTGTGCTCGTCACTGCTGGAGGCGTGACACTCACCGAAGGCTCCGACTACTCGGTAGACTATAACGCTGGAGAAGTAACGATTCTCAACCAGAGCATCATCGATGCAGGAACGCCCGTCAACGTGTCGCTCGAGAGCAACACCGACTATGGACAGATGCGCAAAACCATGTTTGGCGTGAACTGGGAGTACGACTTCTCCAAGAACTTCCAGATAAGCGGAACGCTGCAACACCTCACAGAGCAAGCACTCACCACCAAGGTGAGCATGGGGGCAGAACCGCTGCGCAACACCCTCGTGGGATTCAACCTCAACTGGAAGAAAGAGAGTCAGTGGCTCACCAACGTGCTCGACAAGATACCCTTCCTGCACCTCACGCAGCCATCGCAGATCTCCTTCACGGGCGAGTTTGCCAAGCTCTTCGCTGGACAGGCCAGTGGCACACAAGACAATGCTTCGTATCTCGATGACTTCGAGAACACCAAGAACACCATCGATGTCATGTCGCCCACATCATGGATTATCTCCAGCGTGCCATCGTCCAACTTCAGACAAGACTACAACGACAAGACTGGGCTGACAAGCGGATTCCGTCGTAGCCGACTGGCTTGGTACACCATAGACCCACTCTTCACGCGTAGAGGTTCGTCGCTCACGCCAGGCCACATCAAGAGCGACCTGGCACAGCTGTCCAACCACTATGTGCGAGAGATATACGTGCGAGAACTCTTCCCGCTGAGACAGCAGAGCAGCTACAGCGGAGCCACCAACACCCTGAGCGTGCTCAACCTCGCCTACTATCCTGCCGAACCCGGACCTTACAACTTCAACCCCGACCTGCAGGCAGACGGCACTCTTGCAGCACCCCAGCAGAACTGGGGAGGAATGATGCGCAAACTCGACACCAACGACTTCGAACAAGCCAACATTGAGTACATTGAGTTCTGGATGCTCGACCCCTTCATCTACTCGCGAGAGCAAGCAGATGCGGCAGAGTATGGTGGCGACTTCTATATCAACCTCGGAGAAATCAGCGAAGACATCCTGCGTGACGGCAAGAAGTTCTATGAGAGCGGAATGCCCGTAGACGGCTCGTCAAGTTTCAGCTACACACAGTGGGGAAAAGTGCCCAATCAGAGTACCGTGACCTACGCCTTTGCCACCACCAAGGGAAGCCGAGCACTGCAAGACGTGGGCTTCAATGGACTCAACGACGAAGAGGAACGAGAGTTCTACAAGAACGCCTACCTCAGTCAGATACAGGGCAAGGTGAACCAGGCCGTCTTCGACAGCATCTTTGCAGACCCTGCACGTGACAACTATCACTACTTCCGTGGTAGCGACTGGGATGAGCTCAAAGCGCCCATCCTGCAGCGCTACAAGTACATCAACAACCCTCAGGGCAACTCGCCCGATAGCGATAGCCGCACCGAGAGCTACGACACATCGTATAAGACTACACCCGACGTGGAAGACATCAACCAGGACTTCACACTCAACGAGTATGAGAAATACTATCAGTATCACGTGAGTATTCGTCCGGAAGACCTGCAGGTGGGAAGCAACTTCATCGTCGACAAGCGAAGCTATACACCTACACTGCGTGATGGCTCCAAGCCCACCGTCACATGGTATCAATTCCGCATACCCGTAAACCAGTATGAGAAGCGAGAAGGCAACATCAACGACTTCTCCAGCATACGCTTTATGCGAATGTATCTCACCAACTTCCGAAAACCCATCGTGATCAGACTGGGTACGCTCGACCTCGTGAGAGGTGAATGGCGCACATACAACCAGCTCTTGGGAGCTGCCAACAGCGGAACGCTCGAGGCTGGAGCTGTGAGTATCGAGGAGAATGCTGAAAAGACACCTGTCAACTATGTGCTGCCACCAGGCATACAGCGAGAGCAAGACCCCACACAGCCACAGCTTGTAGAGGCCAACGAGCAGTCGCTCAGTCTCGTGGCCAAAAACCTGAGCACGGGCGAGGCTAAGGCCGTGTATAAGAACACGACACTCGACTTGCGACAGTACCGACGCATGCAGATGTTTGTACACGCCAATGCCCTGGAACAAGACGTCACCAGCCTCAAAGACAACCAGGCTGCTGTCTTCATCCGACTGGGTAGCGACTATAAGAACAACTACTACGAGTACGAAATCCCACTCAAGCTCACACCCGCACGCAACAACTATAGCCGCTATAGCTATGAAGACTGCCGCGCCGTGTGGCCCGAGGAGAACATGCTCGACGTGGCTCTTAGCGTCTTCACCAACCTCAAGAAGGCACGTAATCAAGCCAAGTCGCAAGGCATGGCATCATTCGCTGCGCCCTATTCGGCATACGACTCCAACCACCCCAACAACAAAATCACCATCATGGGAAATCCTACACTCGGAGAGGTGAAGACCATGATGATCGGTGTGCGCAACAATGCTGGAGACATCAAGAGCGTGGAGGTGTGGGTCAACGAACTGCGACTCCTCGACCACAATAGCAAGGGAGGATGGGCTGCCAACGGAAACCTCAACATACAACTCTCAGACCTCGGTAATATCAATGCCACAGGACGATACACCAGCGAAGGATTCGGTGGTCTCGAAGACGGAGTGGCAAACCGATCGACAGACACCTATGGAGCCTACAGCGTCACCACCAGCCTCGAACTCGGAAAGTTCTTCCCCGACAAGGCTAAGGTGAGCATACCTTTATATTATAGCGTCAGCAAGGAGAAGACCTCGCCCAAGTACAACCCCATGGACACGGATATGGAACTCGACGAGGCGCTCGATGCAGCGGCAAGCAAGCACGAACGCGACTCGATAGAGAGCATCGCCGTGACGAAAGTTACTAACACCAATTTTGCCATCTCCAACGCACGCGTAGGAATCGCCACCAAGCGACATCCTATGCCCTACGACCCTGCCAACTTCTCGTTCTCTTACAGCCATTCGCATCAGCGCACCTCTGGCGAAACTACCGTCTATGAGAAAGAAGACAACTGGCGAGGAGCTCTCGACTACTCCTGGACGCCAGTATACAAGGCATGGGAGCCTTTCAAGAAAATCAAAAACCGAAGCAAGTGGTATGACATACTGAAACGCTTCGGACTGAACTGGCTGCCACAAAACGTAGCTTTCAACACCGAGATGACGCGCAACTACTATGAGCTGCAAGAGCGAGACATGGAGTCGATAGAAAACACGCAACTGCCACTATCATTCAGTTCGCAGTTCTTGTGGAATCGTGAGTTTGCCATGCGGTGGGATCTTACCAAGAATCTGCATGCCAACTTCAGGAGTGCCACCCACGCACAGATAGACGAACCGTATGCACCTGTCAACAAAGACCTCTATCCCGACCAGTATCATGCCTGGAAAGACTCTGTGTGGACAAGCATCAAGCACCTCGGTACACCACTCGACTATAACCAGACATTCACCGCGTCCTATCAGCTGCCACTCAACCTGTTGCCCGTCTTCGACTGGGTGAACGCCGATGCCAACTACAACGCCACCTACTCTTGGAACAAAGGAGCTGACGATGAAGACGGCAACAACTACGGCAACACCATCAACACCAACCGCGACTTCACAATCAACGGTTCGTTAAACCTCGTGAAATTGTACAACCACGTGCCGTTCCTCAAGAAGACTAACCAGCGATTCGACAGACAACCCTCTAACTCGCAGATACAGCGAAAGAAGCAAGAACGCGAAAAGAAAAAACAAGAACAAGCTAAGCAGAAACAAGAACTTGCCAAGATAAGAAAAGAGGCTGAAGCTGCTGGAAAAGACCCCGAAGAGGCAGAGAAACAGTGGCGAAGCAAGCAAAACCAAAAGGCAGAGCAACAGAAAAAAGCACTGCCCAAGAATCGACGTACCTTTGAGAAAGAGATCGTGCTCTTGCCCGACACAATCATCAAGGTAAACCACGGCAAGAACAGCAAGCGACTCATCGTCACTGCCAAGACAGAGGATGGAAAAATCATGCCGCTAAAATATAAAAAGGTAAACGCCAACCAGATAAAAATTCTATCCAGGGTCGACACTACAACGAAGGTGAAACTCACCGTCCTCGCCAAAGAGCCACTCGAGAACCAAGGCTGGTATAAGACGATGCAGGCTGTGGCACGCACTGCTATGATGGTGCGTAACATCAGCTTCACCTATCGCAACAACTATCAGCTCACACTGCCAGGGTTCTTGCCTACCATAGGCGACGCCTTCGGACAGACCAAGCAAGGAGTGCTCTCGCCAGGTCTCGACTTCGCTTTCGGCATGGTAGACGACAGCTACATCGACAAGGCACGACGCAACGAATGGTTGCTCATCAACGACTCCATCGCTACGCCAGCAGCCAGCAGCCTGACCGAGGACCTGCAACTGCGTCTCACTCTCGAGCCGCTGAGAAATCTAAAAATCGACCTCAACGCTTCGCGCACCATGACCACCCAGAAGAGCATACAGTATATGTATGAGGGGACACCCATCACGCAGAGCGGTACCTTCACAATGACGACTATCTCCTTAGGCTCAGCCTTCGAGGGAATGGGCTCGGCTAATAGCGGTTATCATAGCAAGACCTTCGATAAGTTTGTACGTTCGCTCGACACGTATCGCAACAAGGTGGAGGCGCAGTATGCCCATGCTGTATATCCCGCAGGCTGCGATCTCGCAGGAGGCAAGTTTGATGCATCACGCACACCTGTCAACAAGTATAGTGGCGATGTCATGATTCCCGCATTCCTCGATGCCTATACCAGCATGTCGGGGTCTTCGCTCGCACTCTTCCCAGCACTCAGCCGTCTGCTGCCCAACTGGTCCATCCGTTACAGCGGACTCAGCAAGCTGCCATGGCTGCGCGATCACTTCAAAAGCATCAACATCAACCACTCCTACAAGAGCATCTTTGCCGTGGGTAGCTACAACACCTACAGCACCTTCCAGGAGTTTATGAACGGCATCGGATTCATCGACGATACTGCGACGGGAAGTGTCACGCCAAGCAGCATGTACAACATTTCGCAGGTAAGTATCAACGAGGCTTTCTCCCCTCTCATGGGACTCGACGTGACGCTCAACAACAATATGACGCTCAAGGCCGAATATCGACAGACGCGCGTGCTCAGTCTCAGTATGACAAGCATACAGGTGAACGAGGCGCTCAGCAAAGACTGGGTCTTCGGTATGGGCTATCGACTCAACAACCTCAGCCTCTTTGGTAGGGGTAAGCGAGTGGTCAAGGCAAAGGGAAAGGGAAAGAATCAGAGCAATGAGGCTGCCAACACCCGCAACGCTGGTACCAACCAAAAACTCAACCTGCGTCTCGACTTCAGTCTGCGCAGACAGGCAGCCATCGTCAGAGACATAGCCTCTATGGTGAGCAGTGCCAGCAGTGGAAACAAGGCACTCAAGCTAAGCTTCTCAGCCGATTACACGCTCAACCGACTTCTCACCATGAGCTTCTATTACGACCGACAGACCAACACTCCGCTACTCTCAAGCAGTAGTTATCCCACTACGACGCAAGACTTTGGCTTGAGCATCAAGTTCTCGCTGACGAGGTAAGGTTAAAGGAGAATGTTGGGGGGAGGTAAAGAAGTTAAGAAGTTAAGACAATACCCTTATTGCTTATGCGCAGGAATGTACTGGGGAGGGCGTGACATCTTACACGCCCATAACCGTTTTGTAGCATCATCAACGGTATCGGAAGTACGAGGGCGTGGCATCTTGCCCGCCCATAACCCCATTGTCCGACATTCTAAAAACAAACTCCTTATACCAAGCACAACTATCAATCTGTAAGCACAGACACCCCTAAACCCTTACACCATCCAACCAAAACATACCTAAAAACTACGATATTACAACTTTTTGCATCTCTTTAGAGTTAAAAAACTATTAAATAGCACGATATTTCAAAGAAAAGCTATACTTTTGCAATCGGAATAAGATAAACAACCATAAAAAAGAAACTAATAGAACAATGAAGAAGTTTAGAGCAGCCGTAGTAGGATACGGCAATATCGGTAAGTTCACCGTAGAGGCGCTCCAGGCAGCACCCGACTTTGAGATTGCAGGCATCGTGCGCCGTCAGGGCGCTGCCAACAAGCCTGCAGAACTGGCTGAATATGAGGTGGTAGACGATATCACTAAGCTCAAGGATGTAGACGTGGCCATCCTCGCCACTCCAACACGTTCTTGCCCTGAATATTCAGAGAAGATGGTGGCACTCGGCATCAACACCGTAGACAGCTACGACATCCACACAGGCATCCTCGACTATCGTACCAAGCAGATGGAAAACTGCAAGAAGGCTGGCAAGGTGAGCGTCATCTCAGCTGGCTGGGACCCAGGTTCTGACTCAGTGGTGCGTGTGCTGATGGAGAGTTTGGCTCCTAAGGGCCTCACCTACACCAACTTTGGTCCTGGCATGAGCATGGGCCACTCGGTTTGCGTACGCAGCAAGGAAGGCGTAAAAGAAGCTCTCTCTGTCACCATCCCATTGGGCGAGGGCATTCACCGCCGCATGGTGTACGTAGAACTCGAAGAGGGCGCCAAGTTGGAAGACGTGACAGCGGCTATCAAGGCCGATCCATACTTTGCTCACGATGAGACCCACGTGTTCGCTGTGGCTTCTGTCGACGATGTCAAGGACATGGGTCATGGCGTAAACCTCGTGCGCAAAGGTGTGTCTGGCAAAACTCAGAACCAGCGTTTCGAGTTCAACATGAGCATCAATAACCCAGCCCTCACTGCTCAGGTATTGGTCAATGTGGCTCGTGCCACCTTCCGTCTGCAGCCAGGCTGCTACACCATGCCCGAAATTCCTGTCATCGACATGCTCCCTGGCACTCGTGAGGAGATTGTCGCTACGCTCGTATAAGATTATTCTTCTGCTGATTTCTTACCACTACCTCATCGGTAAGGAAGCAGAACTAACCATACAAAAAGGGAAGAGAACCATTCCGTTCTCTTCCCTTTTTTTTCCGTTCTCTTCCCCCTTTTTATTTTCTTTTCGTTTTACTCTTAAAAAATCCTTTCCCCCTCTTACCTTTTTACCCTCTTACCTTTTTACCTTCTTACCTTTTTACCTTTTAAAAACCCAGGCGAACAAATCTTTTCACAGGCAGACTTGCACTGGGGGGAGTTACTTATGAGTCATGATATTGAGCACCATGTCGTCGGTGGCACGCATGGCATCGGCACCTATAGATGTGAGGTTGTGGATGCAGCAATCCACATCATCGTCGACGATGCCCTCTGCCGAAGTGACGCACTTACCCTCCATGGCGAGCAGCGAAGAGAGCAAGGCAGTGCTTACGCCCGACGAAATCTTGAGCGAACAACTGGGCTTAGCTCCGTCACAGATCATGCCCGTGAGGTTGGCCACCATGTTCTTCACCGAGTTGCAGATGCGCTGATAGTCGCCCCCCATAAGATAGGTGATGCCACAGCTGCTGCCTATCGATGCCACCACGCAGCCACACAACGCCGACAACTTGCCGAGGCTCTGCTTGATGTAGATGGCTGTGAGATGGCTGAGCATGAGCGCACGAATGAGTTCCTCCTCGGTGTTCTCGTTCTCCAGAGCATAGACAGCCACGGGGTTAGTGGCACAGATACCTTGATTGCCACTACCGCTGTTGCTCATCACAGGAATCATCGCCCCGCCCATACGAGCATCGCAAGCCGAGGCTGTGCGCGAGATGATGTGAGAGAAGATGCTATTGCCGAAGATGCCATGACTCAAAGGGCGGTCCATCGTCTTACCCAAGCAATGACCGTAGTTACCCTTGATAGAGAGTTCAGCAGCTCGCATATTGTAGTCGCGCGTCTTCAGGATGAAGTTTATCTCGTCGAGAGGAGCTGTCATAGCAAAGTCGTACACCATGCGCATGGATAGCTGTATGTCGGTATCTTCCTCCTCATCGCCAGCAGCCTGCCGCTCATCGAACAGCACCTCGTCGTTATGCTCGGCAAAGACAAAGTGGGTGTGGCTACCTGCTATGATGGCAACAGCCTGGTCGTTGCCCGAACGACAAGCCACCTCGATGTAGAGTTTCTCGTCGATGCCAGGCTTCAGCTGTATGTCGATGCAAGAATCTTCGATAAATCGTTTGCCCTGTGCGAGGGTTTCGGGTGTGAGGTCTTTGAGCACTTCGAGCTGATAGTCGGGCTTGCCGATAAGGGCGCCCAAAGCCACGGCGATGGGCAGACCTATCATACCTGTGCCAGGAATACCCACTCCCATTGCATTTTTGAGCATATTAGGGCTGAGCAGCACCTTGATGCTGTCGGGACGCTTCCCCAACAGAGTGGCAGCCTTGGCGGTGCAGAGAGCCACGGCCATAGGTTCGGTGCATCCGATGGCTGGAACTACTTCCTTATTAACAAGAGCGATGATGCGCTCGCGGGTATTCTTTTCTTGCATGACGTTTGTTTTTTAATTTTGCATACAAAGGTACGAAAAATATTGAAAAAGAATAAAAGTGAATATAAAAAAACTCAACTTTTGCATTGGTTAACTCCACTCGTCTTGAACCATCATTCATCGATTGAAGGGCAAGAGTCTGAAGCATTAAATCCATGTGCAAAAGTTGAGTAACGGGAAGGGGGGATTAGTCTTCGAGCTGGAAGAGAGGATCGTCGACTGTCAGCATGACAGGCTTCTGGTCGAACTCTTTGAGGAGCTGCTCAGAAACATACTGCTTGTCTACTACGAGTCGGAACATGTACTCATTGAACCAGCGGTTGGTCATGATGAGACATCCCTTCTGACCATTGTCAGCGCCCCAGCTGTTTTCCACCTTCCACTTCAGTGGCTTGCCATTGGCATCGAGGTCGACGGCAGTGAGGGTCATGGCGTGGGTAGAACCACTATCGAAGGTACTGATACGGTCGGCCTTGTTCATAGGGAACGTAGTGCCGAAGAGCGAAGCATAGTCATAGTTGTCGAGGTCGAGATAACCACGCTTGCGATCGAACTGCTTGCCCACATCGTAGCTGGAGTACATCTTACGACCATCCTTCAAAGAGGCGATGGCAAGAGCGGCAATCTCGTCCATAGGCAAGTTGAGATACTTCCAGTTGTGCCCATCGTAGGTATGGCGATCATACTCCACCTCATAGGTCTTGTGGTAAGGATGACGTGGGTCGTTCATCACCATGATAAAGGTGCCGTTAAGTTCCTTGCCCACAGTGGCATCGTAGAAGCTCTTAGGCGTATAGGTCTTCGCCTCGCCCATCTGCTTGCCGTTCTTGTTGCGGAAAGCATAGCTGAACTCCTTGACAGGCTCGCCTAAGGTGAGGCTGAGCATGTGATAGACAGTACCGAGCATCTCTGTCTTGCGAGCAGCCAACTGCTTGGCGTTCTTGCCTGCTGCTGCCATACGGCGAAGTTCCAGTCCGTACTCACGCAACTTGCTGGCAATGAGGCGACTCATCTTATTGGTATTCTCGCTCGAGAAGGTCTCGGGCATCACACTCATTGGTACCAATCCATACTTGGCAGCCAAGTCGGCTACACCACAGAAGGTGCCACCATCATTGAGCGGAGACTTGAAGAAGAACTGCACCTGTGGGTCGGCAATAGGCTTGCGAGCATGGTCGATGACGCCCTGCAGCATGAGGTTGGCTTTCTCCAACTGGTCGTAGAAGAAGAGGTAAGCTTGCGAATACTCCACAGCCAAACTGTCGGCATGAGCCTTGGCAAAGTTGGCACGCAGCACATTCATGCCACTAAACATCCAACAGCGGCCAGAGCTCTTCTGATTATGGATGCTCTGAACGGGTGTCTCCACGCTGAAGTGGGTATCTATGGCACCAGCATGAGCACGATTCATCACCAGTTGGTCGATATTGTTGTTGGCGATAGCATTAAAGAGAGCCTTATCTGCGGCCGATGACTTCTGCGATTTTTCTATCTGCGAAAGCATCTGCTGAGAGATGCCTCCTTGCTTCGTTTGAGCCATTGTAGCAGCAGAAACAGCCAACAAGGCTCCTAAAAGGATGATGTTTTTTCTCATTATGTTCATGTTATTATTGATTTGTCGGGATGCAAATATACGAAGAAAAGTGGGAAAACAGAAATAAATCGGTCAAAAGTGACACATACTAAAAAAAAAACACTACCTTTGCATGGTTATTCACGAGATGAAAACATGGAACAAGAAAAGTTTAGCCTTTTAAGTAAGATAAAGTATCCTGAAGACCTGCGCAAACTCTCTATCGAACAACTGCCGCAGCTCTGCCAGGAACTGCGAGAAGACATCATCGAAGAAGTGGCCGTCAACCCTGGTCATTTCGCATCGTCATTGGGTGTCGTCGAGATAACCGTGGCTCTACATTATATATATAATACGCCTTACGACCGCATCGTGTGGGATGTGGGACATCAAGCCTATGGTCACAAAATCTTGACAGGGCGCAGAGAAGCCTTCTGCACCAACCGACATCTGCACGGCATACGCCCCTTCCCCACACCCTTAGAGAGCGAATACGACACCTTTGCCTGTGGGCATGCCAGCAACTCGATTTCGGCAGCTCTCGGCATGGCGGTAGCGGCTACCAAGAAGGGGGAAGACAAGCGACACGTCGTGGCGGTGATAGGCGATGGAGCCATGAGCGGAGGACTCGCCTTCGAGGGCCTCAACAACGTATCAAGCACCCCCAACGACCTGCTCATCATCCTCAACGACAACGACATGAGTATCGACAGGGCTGTGGGAGGCATGGAGAAATATCTGCTCAACCTCGACACCAACGAGACTTACAACCGACTGAGATTCAAAGCCTCACAATGGTTGCACTCGAAAGGCTATCTCAACGAAGACCGACGCAAAGGAATACTCAGGCTCAACAATGCCCTGAAGTCGGCACTCAGCCATCAGCAGAACATCTTCGAGGGAATGAACATACGATACTTCGGACCCTTCGACGGGCACGACATACGCGAAGTGGTGCGCGTGCTGAGACAACTCAAGAACATGAAAGGTCCGAAGCTGCTGCACCTGCACACCACCAAGGGCAAGGGCTACAAACCAGCTGAGAAGAGCGCCACCATCTGGCATGCACCAGGCAAGTTTGACCCTGAGACTGGCGAACGACTCATATCCGACAGCGCCAACCTACCGCCTAAATATCAAGACGTCTTCGGGCATACACTGCTCGAACTGGCACAGCAGAATCCCAACATCGTGGGCGTAACGCCTGCCATGCCCACAGGATGCTCCATGAGCATCATGATGAAGCAGATGCCCGACCGGGTATTCGACGTGGGCATCGCTGAGGGGCACGCAGTCACCTTCTCGGCAGGAATGGCGAAAGATGGGCTTATGCCTTTCTGCAACATATACAGCTCGTTTGCTCAGCGAGCATACGACAACATCATACACGACATGGCGCTGCTCAACCTACCTGTGGTGCTATGCCTCGACAGGGCTGGACTGGTGGGCGAAGACGGTCCCACACACCACGGTGCCTTCGACCTGGCTGCACTCCGACCTGTGCCCCACCTCACCATCGCTTCGCCCATGGACGAGCACGAGCTGCGCAACCTCATGTTCTCGGCTCAACTGCCACAACAAGGTTGCTACGTGATACGCTATCCCAGAGGCAACGGTGTGCTTACCGACTGGCGTAACCCCATGCAGGAAATCAAGACGGGAACGGGCAGAAAACTCAAGGAGGGAAGCGACGTGGCTGTACTCACCCTCGGACCTATAGGCAACGATGCCGCCGAAGCCATCGCCGAAGTAGAGAAGGAGGAAGAGGGACGTTTGAGCGTGGCTCACTACGACATGCGATTCTTAAAACCGCTCGACGAAAGCCTGCTGCACGAGATTGGCAACAAGTTCGACCGCATCGTAACCATCGAAGACGGTGTGCGCATGGGAGGCTTCGGCTCTGCCATTCTCGAATGGATGAGCGACCACAACTACCATCCACACATCACACGCATGGGATTGCCCGACGAGTTTGTGGAACACGGCACGATAGCACAGCTAAGAGAAATCGTGCACATGGATAAAGAATCAATCAAAGAAGCTATAAAAGAATGAAAATCATCATAGCTGGCGCACACGCCATAGGAACTCACTTGGCGAGCCTCTTGTCTCGTAGCAAGGAGGAGATAACACTCATCGACGAAAGCGAGGAGCGACTGGCAAGCATCGGGTCTGACTGCGACCTGCTCACCCTACTGGGGAAACCGACAAGCCTCAAGGTGCTACGCGATGCTGGAACGGCAGACGCCGACCTCTTCATTGCCGTAACGCCATTAGAGAGCACCAACATCACGGCATGTATCTTGGCTAAAAACTTGGGGGCTAAACGTACCGTGGCAAGGGTGGACAACCCCGAATACATGGACCCTCAGGCACAGGAGTTCTTCCAGGGACTGGGCATCAGCAAACTGATATACCCCGAGATGCTCGCTGCCGTAGACATCAACAATGGTCTGAAGATGAGCTGGGTGAGACAGCGCTGGGATGTACACGACGGAGCACTCGTCATGCTCGGCATCAAACTGCGACAGAGCTGCGAAATCCTCAACCAACCGCTCAAGGACATCAGCGGTCCCAACGACCCCTATCACGTTGTGGCCATCAAACGAGGAGACGAAACCATCATCCCCGGTGGTAACGACGAGCTGAAACTCTACGACTTGGCTTACTTTATGACCACGCGCAACTATATTCCGTATATTCGCAAAATTGTGGGCAAAGAGCACTATGTAGACGTAAAGAACGTGATGATTATGGGTGGCGGACGCACTGCCGTGAGAGCCGTGAAGAAGATGCCCGAATACATGGAATGTAAAATCATTGAGCGAGACGAGGCGCGATGTGAATATCTCAACGAGATACTCGACGAGAGCAAAACACTCGTCATACATGGCGACGGACGCGACATACCACTACTCAACGAAGAAGGCATACGTAGCACACAGGCTTTCGTGGCGCTCACGGGCAACGCCGAAACCAATATCTTAGCCTGTCTCACTGCTAAGCGAATGGGAGTACGCAAAACCGTGGCTGCCGTAGAAAACGTAGACTATGTGAGTATGGCTGAAAGCCTCGACATCGGAACCATCATCAACAAGAAGGTGATTGCAGCAAGCTACATCTATCAGATGATGCTCGATGCCGACGTGATGAACGTGCGCTTCCTCATGAACGCCAATGCCGACGTGGCGGAGTTTATCGCCAAGGAAGGTTCTAAGGTGACTAAGAAAGCCGTAAAAGACTTAGGAATGCCCATCGGTGTTACCATCGGCGGACTGGTGCGCGGAGAAAAAGGTATGCTCGTATCGGGTAACACTCAGATCGAAGCTGGCGACTCCGTCATGGTGTTCTGTCACAACATCAACATGAAGAAGATAGAGAAGTTCTTTGTGTAACATGATATGAAAAAACCTTGATGCTCATGGTGTGTCATCGACAATCTGGATGCAAGGTGAGCAGGATAAATGGGAAAAGGATATACAAAAACATGATGAACTGGAAATTGATATATAAGGTGCTGGGACAGTTGCTCTTCATCGAAGCTTCGCTCATGCTGCTCAGCCTGCTGGTGGCAGTTTACTATCAGCAGGAAGATGTCTTCGCCTTTATTGTTGCCACCCTCGTGACCATCGGAGGAGGACTCATCCTGAAATGGAGAGGACACGGAGCCGACAACTCGATGTCGCGACGCGATGCCTACTTCGTGGTGTCGGTGTCGTGGATTATATTTAGCCTCTTCGGAACACTGCCTTTCATCGTGAGCGGATACATCAACAACTTCACCGATGCTTACTTCGAAACCATGTCGGGATTCACCACGACGGGAGCTACCATACTCGACGATGTGGAATGCTTTCCACATGGACTGCTCTTCTGGCGATCACTCACTCAGTGGATAGGCGGACTGGGCATCGTATTCTTCACCATCGCTCTGCTGCCATCGCTTGTAGGCGGACAAACCAAGGTGTTTGCTGCCGAGGCTACAGGCCCCATCAAGACCAAACTGCATCCACGCATCTCTACCTCTGCCAAGTGGATATGGAGCATCTATCTCGTGCTCACCATCGCCTGCATCCTGTCTTATTACGTAGCAGGAATGGGACTCTTCGATAGTTTCAACTATGCCATGACAACCACAGCAACGGGTGGTTTCTCCACTCATAACACCAGTACAGAGTTCTTCCATTCGCCTTCGCTCGAATACATCTGTACTTTCTTCTGCTTCCTCTCTGGAGTCAACTTCACACTGCTCTATGCAGCCGTCATCAAATTGAAAATCAAGGAACTATTTCGTAACTCAGAGTTCAGATTCTATATCTTTCTCGTCACTGTCTTCAGCACATTCATCATGATAGAACTCATCGTGATGCGCAACTACGACGTGGAGCATGCCTTCCGTAGCGCCATCTTCCAGGTGGTGTCGTTCATCACGACTACGGGACTCTTCAACGACGATGCAGCTCTGTGGCCTCACGTCACATGGGTAATCCTTTCCATGTGTATGTTTGTCGGTGCCTGCTCGGGTAGTACGAGTGGCGGACTGAAGTGTATTCGTGGTGTCATCTTGTTACGCATGGTGAAGAATGAGTTCCGACAAATCCTGCACCCCAACGCAGTGCTTCCGCTCAAGATAGGAGGAGCGAACGTGCCTATGCAGAAACGAGTCACACTGTTGGCATTCCTCACCATCTACCTCATCATCTGCGTCATCATTTCCTTCACTATGATAGCAATGGGCATAGACAACACCAATGCCATCACCATCACGCTGAGTTGCGTGGGCAACGTGGGCCCCACCTTGGGTACAGAGATTGGCCCTACCATGTCGTGGAGCGAACTGCCCGACTTGGCTAAGTGGTTCTGCTCGCTCATGATGCTCATCGGACGTTTGGAGATATTCACCGTCCTGGTTATCTTTACTCCTGCCTTCTGGAAAGAAAATTAAAGAAGAGGGCATTTAAAGGTAAATGATAAAAGGGGTTTAAAAAAGAACCTTGCTTTTGGAGAAAGGTGAAAAAAGTTAAAAAGACAAATCAACATCAGATAAACAATAAGTAATCTGAGCACAATATATGTATTATTGAAGTATAGCATGTACGGAAGTTAGAGGGAAGTGATAACTTCTCTAACTTCTAAACTGGCGAAAGTTGAGTAAAATATTCTATCAGCCTATAATTAATTAAACAACAAGCATAATGAAACCCTTAAAATTTCAACCATTACTGAAGTCCACCATCTGGGGTGGCAACAAGATTATTAACTTCAAACACCTCGACCTGCAGCAGGAGAAAGTAGGCGAAAGCTGGGAAGTTTCTGGCGTACCAGGCAACGAAACCATCGTAGCAGAAGGCGAGATGAAGGGCAAAAGCCTCAACGAGGTAGTTGCCGAAATGAAGGAAAACTTATTAGGTAAGGAGAACTATGAGCGCTTCGGCAACGAGTTCCCACTGCTCATCAAGTTTATTGATGCCAACAGCGACCTCTCTATCCAGGTTCACCCCAACGACGAAATAGCTCGCAAGCAAGGCAAAGAGCGTGGAAAGACAGAAATGTGGTATGCGCTGCCATGCGACAAAGACGCTAAACTCTATAATGGTCTGAAAATGCAGATCACAGCTGAGCAATATAAGGAAATGGTTGAGAACGACACCATCACCGATGCACTCGCACAGTATGAGGTGAAAGAGGACGACTGCTTCTTCATTCCTGCTGGTCGTATTCATGCCATCGGCACAGGATGCTTCGTTGCTGAGATACAGCAGACGAGCGACGTTACTTACCGCATCTACGACTTCAAGCGTAAGGATAAAGACGGTAACTACCGACAGCTGCACACCAAGGAGGCTGCTGAGTGCATCGACTACACCGTGCTGTCCAATTATCGTCAGGAGTATAAGCCTGTAAAAAATCAGGGTGTCAGCATCGTTAGTTGCCCATACTTCTGCACTGCTGTCTACGACCTCGATCAGCCGATGACACTCGATTACTCTGAGCTTGACAGCTTTGTCATCCTTATCGGTCTGAAGGGTGAAGCCACTATCACCGACAACGAGGGCAATACCGTCACCTTGCAAGGCGGAGAAAGTATCGTGATTCCTGCCTCTACCCAGACTTTGAAGGTAGAGGGAACGCTGAAGTTCCTCGAAACTTACGTGTAGTTTTTAAAGGTAAAAAAGTAAAAGGGTAAAAGGGTAAAAAGGTAAAAAGAGCCTTCTTGCTGATAAAGTATTTACTTTTTTACCTTTAAAAATCCCTTTTACCCTTTTACTTTTTTACCCTTTTACCTTTTTACCTTTAAAAATCCTTTTCCAAATACTCTTCCACATCGGCAAGTATTTTCTGAAATTCGGGTGAAAACTGATAGTAGGTATTCTTCTTCATCATCATTTTCACCTTGCCCAAACTATTCTCATAGCAAGCCATTTCTGTACGAGCCTGCTCGCTATGCACAGCACGCGAACGAATGTCATTCTCCTGTTCATTGCGCAGAATGTCGCACACCGTCTGCACCACAGGACTCACCACTAAGTCGAAAAGATGATGCCCCTGGATGTAAAGATAAGTATTGTTTTCATGGATACCCAAACCATGCAACAGCTTCTCCACTTCGGGAAGCACCTCTTTGAGTTTGGGGAATCTGCGTTCCAACTGGAACATCTTGGCTCGCACCTTTTTGCCAAGATACTCTATCGCCCAATTCGGACTCTGTATACGTACCGTGGGCAACAGTACCACCTTATTAAACTCGCTCATATCGAAGTGCATCGTCATCTTGCGGCGCTGCAGAAAAGCTACATGCCAAACGAAAAGTGGCCATATAGTCTGTGAATAAGACTGCAAGAAGCGCTCAAAATTGAAGATGTGATGATCGTTGAGCGTCACCATCACACAAGTTTCGTGAAGTCCCTTGGCATAACACTGGAAGTTTTCTATCGCGTAGGCATAAGTATGAAAAATGTAGGGATTCTCCATCATCTGCTTCGACATCTCAGTAGAGCCTTGAAGAATATAGTCGTAGTCGGCATCTACACAGGCTATCATGTCACGCCCCACCCCTTTGAGCATATTGGCGATGGCTGCCTTTTTGCCTCTATCGAGATGCTGGTTGCGCGAAGGCAGCATGATATCGAAGAACAGTTTGTCATTCTCATAACGTCCGAGCACGGAGCGCCAAAAGAACACATCATCGTAACTCTCTACATAGACCACGATTTTGCGCCGAGTCTTCTTCGAAGTCATCCTGTTAGCCGCCTCGAAGAACTGCGAGTTGATGTTATCAGTCAGCCGTTTTGCCATTCTTCGCCCTCCCTATTTTTCGTAATTTCTATTTCACGGTTATATCGTCAACCTCCGTCACACGGTCAGTCCAGCCATCCATCACCACGGCAGGACTATGCGTCGTCATGATAATCTGTATGTTGGGGTTGAGTTGGAGCACCAAGGAGATGAGTTGCTTCTGCCACTCGAAGTGCAGACTAATCTCTGGCTCGTCCATGAAGAGCACATGCGGAAGATTGTCTTCCACAAGCACTGTAAGTAGAATGGCGAGCATCTGCTTCTCGCCTGCTGAGAGCTGATAAGGTTGCAACACCTCTCCCATCTGGGAGAACTTAATCTCGTTGGCAGTGCGGATGATAGTCTTTCCCGTTGCACTGAACAGGTCGTCCACCATGTCTTGAAACAACTTCTTGGGCTCGCTGAGTTCCTGGGCTTTCTGGGCTGCATTAGGCTCCCCACTCTGCAACACAGCGATGATGCGGTTGCCGATGTTCACTTGATAATCCAAGTACTTGCGCTGCAACTGAAAGAGCTGCCAGTCGAGCTCGGTGACGAGTGAAAGGTCCACCTTGCTTATCATTTCAGAGTTGAGCAACGGCCTGTCTACAGAGCGTATCACGTCATACCTAATCCACTTGGCCTCCTCTGGCTCTACCTGCAGATGCACTCCCTTGAGCAGATGGCTGGGAAACTCACCACCTGCACTCAGTCCTTTAACCACCTTATTGAGAATGGTACTCTTTCCCACACCATTCACGCCACTCAGGATGTTCACCCTGCGGTCGAGATTCCAAAGTATGTGCTTTGTGCCACTCCACAGAGAATCTATCTCTATCTGCTTAATATAGTTGGCATATTTCTGCATAGGCTTCTTTTTTCTAAAAAAAATCATTCTGGGCTGAAGTTTTTTAGCTTTCACACCCTAATTATCACGGCAAATATAATCATTTTAAGTGAAAAGTTGTACCTTTGCACCGATTTTTTATATTAAAATCAGTATTTTATATTAAATAATTCATCTTTCGCAAATGGGGAAGTTAAAGATGTTAGAGAAGTTAGAGGGAAGTTAAGGGACAAATGTCCTAAGTTTAAGATAGAAGACTATTGTCTCTTAACTTCCCTAACGACCGAAGGGAGTGATAACTTCTCTAACTTCCGTACATGCGAAACTTTAGTAAAATAAGGTAAAATGGGTAACAACAAAGCACTTTTAGCCCACTTGTGCCTCTTTGGGTCGGGCGCATTTTGGGGACTTATGGCTCCTGTAGGTAAGGATGCTATGACACACGGCATTGAAGGTATCGACATGGTTTCATTCCGCGTCTTAGGCGGAGCCATCCTCTTCTGGCTCACATCACTTTTCACAAGAAAGGAGCACATTCCTACTATCGACATCATCAAACTGGCAGGAGCTGGACTCTTCGGACTGGTGTGCAACCAATGCTGCTACACCATCGGGCTGAGCTTCACTTCGCCCAGCAACTCGAGCATCATGACCACTTCGATGCCCATCTTCGCCATGTTATTGTCGTTTCTCATTCTCCGGGAACCCATCACATGGAAAAAGGTGGCTGGCGTGCTCTTAGGCTGCAGCGGAGCTGTGATCATCATCCTCACCAGTGCGCAGGCAGGAAACGCCAAGGTGGGAAATATCTGGGGCGACTTGCTCTGCATGGCAGCTCAACTATCCTTTGCGCTCTATCTATCGCTCTTCAAGCCTTTAGTGAGCAAGTATTCGCTCTTCACCATTAACAAGTGGATGTTTACATGGGCCTCCGTCATGATTCTGCCTTTCACTGTCTCTCATGTGGCAGCCATTCCATGGGCAGAAGTGCCTGCATCCACATGGTGGGAGACGGGTTATGTCATCTTCTTCGGCACCTACTTAGGCTACATTCTGATGATGATTGGTCAGAAGACGCTACGACCTACCGTGGTTTCGGTATACAACTATGTGCAGCCCTTGGTTTCTGTTTCGGTCAGTGTACTGGTGGGTTTAGCTGTGTTCAAGGGCACGCAGGCACTCGCTGCCATCCTCGTCTTCTTGGGTGTGTGGCTGGTCATTAAGAGTAAGTCCAAACACGACATCGACCGTCACGACCACAGTCTGGCCTACGAGAAAAGACATGCGTAAACTGATTTTCATGTCGACTAAAAAACAGAAACTGTCCTCATCTGATATAACCTTTCAGATGAGGACAGTTTTTTGTTCCGCCAAATTAGGTAACAAATAAAACTCTTATATATGCCGTCGCTACTGCCTTTGAGAATCCTTTAAACCACAGAAACAATCTTTCCAATTCTTTCCAATTTTGCAAACATTGGAAAGAATTGGAGTGTTTTTATTGGAATTATTAACAAAAAACGAGCTATATTACATTCTGGCAATGACGAGAGTAATGCTTGGTTGATATCGTCATATTGACAGAAACAATTCCTTTCTATTCATCCCATGCGCCCTATATATAATAAGGTGTAAAGGATGAAAAAAGGCCCTCAAACAGTCATATACCACAAATGTGGTAGTAATAATACTACTTATATGCTATTTCAGAATCCAGAAAATCGCCGTACCTTTGCAACGTCAATCAGAACAAACAGCATGATGACTTTCTGAAGAACATCAGAATGTCTTAAAGAGAGAACATCAATCTGGATTTCTGGGCGACAGATTTATATAAATGAATACAGAAATAGCATATCAACATTTAAAAAAGAAAGGACAGATTATGAGTACAGAAAAGAAACTTCGCTTTGAGACACTTCAGTTGCATGTAGG
>ERZ1034844.96-NODE-96-length-48545-cov-4.195339_pt1 | contig 48545 bp, 51 predicted proteins | sample MGYA00520594_ERZ1034844 | MGnify/ENA primary metagenome ERZ1034844 (study PRJEB33766, sample SAMN09781733) | gut metagenome | biome: gut microbiome | host: Homo sapiens | place: Madagascar | study: EMG produced TPA metagenomics assembly of the PRJNA485056 data set... | reverse complement strand
AGCTGCGGAAGTATGCGGCATACGAGGATATGATCGTTGCTGGGGAGTATTCTGAAATGTAAACCCAAAAATTGATACAAAGATATGTTGTTGTCAGAACGGCAGAATGGCTTGAAATCAAGGGCTTTCGGAGATTAAGGACTCTTCGGTAGCTCTTTCTTTATGCACATTCGTCTATGTCATAGCCGCAACAGCTAAGACGTTGCCGACAACAGCGTCGGAAAAAGCGACAACACCCACAGGAAAAAACGACAACAGAAGGAATCCATTTGACAACACCCTCTGACAGCAACAAGAAGCCCGGAATCGACCTCTTCAATGAGGCCAGTTCCGGGCGATTTTTGTTTTGTATGTTACCGAGTAGTATTGTGTGTGGTTTTTCCCCCTAACAACTCGGTTTTCCCCCGTAAATGATTTTATCAGTTCCTTAGGAGTGGAACTGTTTTGAAAGTATAATTTAATCAGCATCAATCAAACGAAAGTGATGTTAATGCTCCTTCAAAAGTTGCGACCTGCTGGGAGAACCTGTTCGTATTGAATGTGGCATAGATGCGAATACAGGGTCACAATCTCTTACCTTGAACTACGGAGAAATGCTGTAGGTATAACAGTAGGTTGGCGTTCCCGCTAAATGGTGAAGTACTCATTATGTGGTTGAAGGAACAAGCGGGAATTGTGGGAAGTCCCACGCAATACGCTATACAGCTTCTGTAGGCATACTGGATGTCGCGAACCCAATATGTACTGCATGCGAGGTGTCATAGTTGATATTGCTGAACGAATATTGGAGGGAAAAACGGAGGATGAGTAAACTCTGTGGCAATTCGAAGCTTTCGTCTTGGTTCTGAAAGGAGGACAGTATGAAAAACTATGAAAGGTATCCAGTTGGTTGGATTCGATGATACTTTACCCGCCTGATGAGAGCCAGTTGGCATCTGGCCGAAACCAGCAGATTTGCTGGTCGCGGGAAGCCGAATTTTCACCCAAGATACGGCCCGCTTTTCCCCCGGACAGTATGTTGTTATTCCCGTTACAGCGTATGGGGCTGGGTGGTATAAAGAGTGTGTGAGCCGCAGACGTGAGCAAATGTCGATGGTTTGCAGAAAAACTAAAAATGGAAAGGAAGTATCACAATGAGCAAGTATGAATTTAAGGCAATCAATCTCATCGCCGAGGCCTTCGAGAAGCATGAGGCAAAATTCCGCGTGTTTAACATGCAGGGACAGGAAGAGTTGGTCGCAGGGTTTTCTGTGGATGGCGGGCCCAATGTCATGATGAAGTTCATCACCCGTGATAATGACAATGATGTTGCCGCTCGCATCTTTGGCCTGATTACCAAAATTCCGAAAGAAAAGCGGGCTCGCGTAATGGAAGCGTGCAATGTCCTGAATCGGAAGATTCGCTTTATGAAGTTCTACCTGGACACCGATGGCGACATCAATGTGGAATATGATTTCCCTGTTCACAGTTCTGACGACTGCATCGGAGAGATGGTTTTTGAGATTTTCGTTCGTACCATGCATATTCTGGACAACGAATACGAAGTCTTCATGAAGGCTCTTTACACGGAAGAAGAACTTGATGTGCGTGAACCTCGTCTGCCGAGCGAGTTGCGTGAACTGCTCGAGGGACTTCGTGGCGATCCTGATCTGCCCAGTGGACTTCGCAGTCTCCTTGACGGTCTCGAAGGAGACGAAACTGATGAGTCGAGCGAAGATAGCGAAGAGGCTGATGACGAAAGCTGCAAAGATGGCATTGGAGTCAATGGGGCCACTAAGGGCACGGAAACTGATTCCGTAGATGGGCAGGAATCTTTTGCTGCATTTTTGCGGATGGTTTCTACTGATATGTGCGCAGATTCCAACAATGCGGAAGACATCGCATAGTTGACCGGTATATACCGCTCACAATAAACAATTTCAATAATGAAGGGAGACAAACATCATGACGAACTATCCTATTGACGGCGCTCTCGCCGCCACCGAAGGCACCTTCGAGATCGATCTGCTCAACAAGGTGACCGGTACTACTTATCCCCAGGCTGCCGTGTATGGCACGAACACCCTCGGACAGGTTCTCCAGAAGTATGCTGTTGACATCGGCGTGAATCCCAACGATAGCAAGATCCTCTTCGAGAACAAGCGTACCGGCGCATCTACTAGCGACACCAACGAAACCGTTGAAGGCCTTGGTCTCCAGGAAGGCGACGTACTGGCTATCAGCGACAACGCAGGCGTGGCTGCCGAAGAGGAGGCCTTTGAGATTGACCTCCTCAACAAGGTAACCGGAACGACCTATCCTCAGGCTGCAGTGTACGGCACTAACACCCTTGGACAGGTGCTGCAGGAGTATGCTGTTGATATCGGGGTCAACCCGCACGACAGCAAGATTCTCTTCGAGAATAAGCGCACCGGTGCATCTACCAGCGACACCAACGAAACGGTTGAAGGTCTTGGCCTGCAGGAGGGTGATGTGCTGGCCATCAGTGATAATGCCGGCGTAGCGTAAACGAAAGGGGCTGACATGATGGTGGCAATATGCATCCTTGTCGGCTTGGGTTTGGCTGCTTGCGGAGTCATTATCGCTTGTGCAACGAAAAAGGGGCGCAAAGAAAAATCTGCTAACTCTCCTCCTCCGCTCCCACCTCGGGTCAACGTGGGCATACCCTCACCAACGGTCAGCCAGCCCCAAACCAGGACGAGCAGTTCTTCCATTACGAGAGCCCTTCCGCCTCGTCGTTCTTCCGCGTCGGCAACAGCTAATGCAAATCGAAGAACTGTTGAGACCGGCTATGGTCCTCGTGGAATAAAACCCTCTCAGTTTCCGTGTTGCCCCTTTGATAAGCAAAGAAATGTGCCCGGAGAACGGCAGGTGATCTTCTGGGACAGCGGGGCAAGTTGTTACCGCTGTTCCAGAGGGCACCAGTTCAAGAGCAACGGGAAACTACTCTGACAACACAAATTGAAAGGATGGTATAGCATGCCCAACGTTATTTACAACGCATTAAAACTCTCAGAATACCGGCCGCTGTTCCATGCGCTTCGTGTGCTGATTATCGGCACGGGTGCTGTTGGTACACACCTCATGGAGTTCTTCGCAAAAATGGGACTTTCACCCGATGCGATGGATTTCGATACCTTTACACTCGAGAATGCGGCAAAGCACAGCTGCCTTGTTCGCACACCGGATGACGCCGGCCGAAACAAAGCAGAATGTACATCAGATCGAGTACAGCCGTTGCTGGATGATGGTTGCTCGTCTAACGGAATCGACGGCGACCTCTGCAAGCTTGGCCCTGAAGCGTTCTCTGACTATGACTATGTGGTCGCTGCTGTTGATAATTTTGATGCCAAAGTGCTTCTGAATGAGTTGATCCGTCAGCTTCCGGAAGATCGGAGACCGATCATTGTCATGGATGGGACTCACGATGAGATGGCTCAGAGCGTTATCCTTGACAACACCGAGTTTTGCCTCCGCTGTCTGATCGATGAGAACTGGATGAAGGACAGCAGCATCAGAACATCCTGCACCGGTCCGCAGGTTAGGCAAATCGACGGTGTCAATGAAATCGTCCGCACATCAAACCTTGCCAGTTCCATGGCTGCTCATCTCAGCGCTGAACAGTTGCGGGCTAGTGTCGTTGGGAACGATGGTGTGATGAATCGTAGATTAACCTACACTGCATTCCCGCATCTGGAACTGAGTTCTTCTCATCCTATGCGGAAGCGTAACTGTCCCGGCTGTGCAATCCATCCGCCTGCTAAGATCGAATGGCTTCACGGCAGCGTCATGGAGGTCACACTGAAAGACGCTATCGCGCAGATTTCCGCCATCCTCGGTACGACTGATTTCGAGTTGTCTGTTCATCGTCTGAACTACAGAAAGGTCGTTCATGCCGGTTTCATCGCAGATGACGTTTGTCATTCGTGCGGAGCCCCTATCAGAGTGATGCAGCACGAAGGACGCATTTTTCTCGAAGATCTGCTGTGTGCCGAGTGTTCTTCCCAGGGAAAGCACGCCCACCACGACGCGTCCTTTTCTCACGGCGAGATTTTTCATGCTTTTGAACCCGGAACTCGGGAAGATATCCAGAACATGCCGCTCTACGATCTCGGTTATCCTCTTGGCGCTCACATTGAGGTAATTCAGCGCAATGGCGCGATTGACTTCCTGGACACTGAAAAGATCACCAAGACAGTATTCGCTTTCGATGAGGATCATCTGAAAATGCACGACATTCATAAGCTCTAAACAGAGGAGGTTCGATATGAGTTACACAACCAACTATACCGATGAGTACGGTCACACCAGAGAAGTCTCCATTACCGAAGAAGACTCTGCTGAAGCTCTGAAGAACGATTACCAGGAAATCGTTCGTAAATACAATCCCAAGTATGTGACGATCCAGAGGGTACAGGCGAAAGCCGGAGAGGCGATGCACCTTAAAGTTACCGTCAAAGCCCCTTCGCATTATCTCACTACCAACGAGGACTCCTCCCCGAAGGCATGCGAGTCTATGACGGCGGATATCATCTGCTATCCCGGCTACCCGTTGAAGTCTGTATCAGCCTCATACGCTTCGGATCATTATCTTGCAAGCCCGAACGTGTTTCGTTCCGGCAACGCCTGCATTGACACCTGGATTCCCTTTACGAGCTCTCTGACTACGGTTGTGGACAAGCTTGTGCGGGACATGATCCATGATCCCGGTGTCACTCGATACGAAAGCATGGCAAACAGCAGTGTGGCGCAGTGGCATAAGGACGGTGTTGCCGCCGGACGTTTCCCCACAATTCATCCCAAGCTGCTCTATGCGCCCGAGATGACGGCTCTTCCTCCCCGCAGAGTGGCAAGTAAGCCGGTTTCTGCGCCACCCCTGCCCGTCAGACGCCACTGAGAGGAGATGAGTTATTATGACTGAATATACCCCTATGCCTACCAGACGACCTCCGCAGCCCAAAACATACCCGGTTTGCAGCCTCAAAAAGGCTATGGACATTATCAAAAGCAAGTGCGGTGATGTCTACGTCAAGGAAAGACACGGCAAGGGCCGCAACAAAGTAATTATCCTTCCGGAACCCGAACAGGAGCTCACCGCGATTACCTCCTATGGGAGAAGATCCCCCATGAATGTCTATGAGCAGAAATTATACGGGATGGGGCATTTCCTGATTGACGATGATGGCAATGTCATTACGATTATCAGCCATATCATCGAGATTCAGACCATGAATCGCAATCCGGTCGGTGCGTCAAACCTCGGTCCCAATGGTGAGTATAACCCTGGCCTTGATTTCCTGGAATACCATCGTGAAGAATTTCTGAGGAACGAGACGAAGTTCAATACCGATGCGTTTGGCTGCCAGGTTGATCCTTTCCTCAAACTTTGTGGTCCTTCGGAGTTTGTCCTTGAAGGGCACACACATCCCGACCTTGGGGTGTTTTACAGCGGAACTGACAAAGTTAGCGGCGCTGCCCGTGCTGCTTCGTCTCCCGTATGCATCTTTGTATGCGATCCGATTAGAAAGAAGATGCTTGGCAGTATCGGAAAGGATTTTGCCGAAGCCGAGATCATTGTTTATTCGCGTGGGACTGCTCCTCAGGAGGATCTCAGCGAGGATAAGCGGCTGATTCCCCCGACTGACGAAATCGTGCGACTCGCCAGTCAGTGCCTTCGCACACGCGGGTATGCTGGAGATATTAGACTCCGTACGCGTATTGATGGTAGAGGATGCCTAAAGATCAAGTTGGTAATCCCCAAGGGTAGAAGGGAGTGACCTCTAATGGTGAAGATACCGGAGAAGTTTGGCTCAGAATACTACAGAGGATTCCTTACCCGACAGGGTCGGGCATTCTATGACAGCATCAATGCCCAGCTTCTCCGGGGGGATTACTCAGGTAAATCGACTTTCTCAATAAGTGATCCCGAAACCGCTGCCTCTGATGGCTTTGCTGCATACAAAGCCGTCAGAGATGATCACCCGGAATATTTTTATCTGGGATTTCAGAGCGAATTCACCCGCAGAGGTCGAATCGGAACGTTAGAGTATCCAATTCTGTATACGCCCGATATCATTAATCGTATCCAGCGGCAGTTGCGTAAAAGCATTTATCGCCTCGTTCGCGGAACCGCGCATTTGCAGATGATAGATCGGGAAGTCCTAGTTTATGAGCGGATTTCAAAAAAGCTCACCTACACAAACCACAGCGATGTCAGAGACCACAATATCGTTGGTCCGGTGCTGCTTTCTTCTGGTGTATGCGAAGGGCACAATGCACTGCTGATGTTATGTTTCAGACGAATCGGAATCCCCTGCATCAAGGTTTATGGCAGAACCAAGACAGACGGATGGCATTGCTGGACGATTGCGTGGATCAACGGCATTCCCGTTCACTGCGATGTGACATGGGATGGAGCGAAGGAAGACATTCTATGCTTCGATTACCTGAACCTGTCGGATAGACAGATTGCGGGCGATCATTATGACTTTAAAGGTCCACGTATTCCTGTATGCTCATCAGATGCATTAGACTATTACAGCCATCGCGGTCTTTGCGTTTATTCCTATAGGGATTTAAGAGCACGACTCAAGAGGGATTCGCAAATTGGTGTATCGCCGATGCTGATTCATTTTAGCTACCGTCTTCAGTCTGGCGATTACTTAAAGGAAGCCCAAAGAGCGTTGTCTGAAGAGCATATAAGCGGAAAGTACGAGCTGTATTATCACCCTACGCTAAAAAACCTGGCTGTGAAAAAACTATTATAAGTACAAGGAGATGAGACTATGTACCAATCGATCATCAGAGATCCGGGAGGAACCGGATTAATCAGAATCCAGCCGGACGTATGCGGGCAATACTCTGCTATCGTCAACGGAAGCATTCTGATTGTCCCTCCCGGCACCACCGCTTTCGTTGCCATCAACGGCACGCTTTCGCGTCCCTATGGTCCCGGAAGGTATGAAATCTTCACAGGTGTTGACCCGTTCTTCGTTAGGCTTCGGAACATCCTGACCCGTGGAGATACTGGAACAACCGTATCCGTTTTCTTCGTGTCTACGGAAAGGGCTAAGTTTGTTAAGCTCGGTACCGGAGAGTTTCCTTTTCGTGAACACCGCTTCCGGCTCACAATGAAAGCACTTGCATCGTGCAACCTGTCCTTCTCGGTCTCCGATCCTCTGAAGATTCTTACAAAACTGGTCGGAAGCTATAGCTCGGCTTTTTCTGAAGAGGATATCGATCCGTGTATTAAGCAGATGGTCATCGCTCCGATAAGAGAGGCTATCTCGAGGGAGATCAGCAAGCTTGATATTACTGAATTCAACAGCAGGCTTTCCCATATCGGAAGCATGGCGGCTGCCACGATCAGAAGCGGTCTGTCCGAGTATGGCATCAAGATGGAGCGTTTTGACCTCGTAGCTATCAATATCCCCGATTCGGAGATTAACAGACTTTATAGCCTGGAACAGGAATATGCAGGAGGCAAAACGAGGACAGACCTCGAGCTGGATAATCTGCAAAGGGTGTGGAACGGCAATGTCAACAACCGCACGTTAAGTGAAATGATGACAGGAATTCCTTCTCGCGGGCAAGCTCCTTCCGGCGGTGCTGCTGCCAATCCCGGTGGGAATTCAGGCGGGATGGCCCCAATGATGATGCAGATGATGATGCTTTCTCAGATGCTTCCGGCTTTGCGGGAACCGCTGGCTGATATGACTCGGCACACTGATATGTTCAGTGGCGCCACGTCTGACGCCCAGGGAAGTACTTCATCTGCGGATGCGCCGCCTCCAATGCCTGGTCGGTACAAGCGTTGCCCGTCGTGTAACGGAAACGTGATGCGTGGCAATAGTGTTTGCCCCATCTGTGGTTATAGATTTTAAATGAAAGGAATGATTAAAATGACACGCAAAAACTACTCTATGATTCCCGTCCTTGCCGCTATCGTTATGATTCCCCAGTTTCTCTTCTGGTGGCTTGCGCCGGCGACGGCAGCCGCCCGCCTCGCAGTATACATCGGAGGCACGATCCTCACGATCGGAATCCCTGTGGCTTTTTTGATGACATACTGGAACAGCAACCTTCGTAAAGCGGCGGGCCTATCGGCCGTTTGCTGTGTCCTTGAAACTGCGGTGGTTGCTCTCTCCGCCCTGCTTTTGGGTATCAACGTTTCTGTCAGGTCAGCCATATTCGCCTTTATCATCACTACTCTGGTCTGCCTAATTGTATTGATCCCATTGATCAATGCTGCGCTGAAGCAGCAGAGGCAGGGGGTCTATTCCGCAGCCATTCCTTCAGACCCGATTGGTCAGCCCGCGCACGACATCCAAAATCGCGGCGATCGTTCCCCTGGTGGTCAGTCGCATAGCACCATTCCTTCGCGTATGCCTCATCAGGCGCCTACCAGTAAACCTTTGCCTCCCAGAAACCGATAATCGACTTATAGCAACAGAAAGGTGGTGATTCTATGGACCGCGTCTGTAGCCGGTGTGGCTGTTCCAGCTTTCACTACAATCGAAGCAGGATGAGAATGGAGTGCGATTCGTGCGGGACTCCGGTTCAAGATCCGCAGCAAGACCAGCAGCTCATGCAGTATGACAGGACATATTTCCAAGCCATGAGTCACCTTACAGCCGGCAACTGGGAGCAAACCATCGGCCTTTTGAGGCCGTTGATGAGTCAGTATCCTACAGAAAAAAGGCTGTATCTCGCAGTGCTGCGGGCGGCTACCCAGGATTTCAGGGACATAGACATGGGAAACACCGCCAATAGAGCCACTGCTTCTGAGGCGTGGGATAAGCTGATACGGCTTAACGGCGTGACTGGCGAGATGCTCAGATACGGCAGACAGCGCTATGAGAAGCATAGAGAAGAACTCAGTAAACAGAGGACAAAGATTCTTGCGTGGATCTTTGCAGCTGCATCCTGTTCGATTCTCGCAGGCATACTTTTCGGGACTGAGTGCTATTTTCCCGCTGTGCTGTGTACGGGCGGTCTGGCCGGCTGCCTGTACAAAGCAATCAGTTCCCATCCTGTCAAAGTAGTCAAGCAGCTAATGAGTGCTGTACCGAACTATCAGCACAATCCGTTTGTTTAGGAGGATTCACATGAAGAAGTTTTTCGAAGGCGGAGAGTACTTTGTTTTATCTTCGTATCGCATCAACGCAGTTCCTATCGCGGAAGATAGCGAGGTCGGCGTAGAGCTTGCAAAAACGATTTGTGAAGATGCCTGTTACCTTTCCGCTGCAGGGAACGGGCAGACATCAATCGAAATCCTCCGAATTGCGGGAGGAAAAACAGGTAGCCGTATTCATCATCTGCTTACCATCAGGACACACGACGCGTCTGAACAAGAATGCGTTATTCGGCAAGAAGCGCTTGAGAAAGGCGTTCTCTCTCTTCTCCACCATGCTGGTTTTCTGACCGAAGAAATTTCCTTTGAAAGCTACAGGCGGCATCTGTCAGGTATGGAGAGCAACTCCGTTTGGGCTTTAAGAAAGCAAGACATTCAAGAATACGGTGTGCAAGGAACATATAAGTCGCCGTCAGTAGTTGAAAATGTTTCATGGAACAAAATCTACTCCGCGTTGGACGGCTCCGGCTGTGGCTTGTGTATTCAGATTATCCCGGCCTTGCTGTCAGATAGCGAACGTCGGTTAATCGCAAAAACCTCTGCTCAATGTTCACAGGCGGTAGATGGAGTGATGCCGAATATGCGAGACAGCCTCGCTGCTGCGTCAGCAGAACGTTGGAAATACTATGCGCAGGAGGTTTCACATCCGTTTGCCGAAGTAAACATTATGGTTATTGGGGCGGTAACCGGCGCAGCGCTGGTTACCGCAAGAATAAAACAGTCTATAAAAGGAGCTGCTTTCCGAACCATTGCTGTTTCAGAGTACCGCCAGTATGGTATTTACAACCAGCCCTGGAAGATCACTCACGATATAAAGAAAGCGGATACTGCAAGCTTACACAAGTGGACATCGGATGAAGTTTCACAAATCTTTCAGTTGCCAACACAATGCGACTTTTTTGTTGGCATTGAGCGAAACGCCTTCTCGCTGATGCCCGAAGTGGATCTTCTGCCTGAACAACTGACCAACAGCGGCAGCCAGAGCCTTATTATGGGGAAGTCTATTTTTTCATCCCAGAAGGTATTTGTGCCTCTTGAGCAGCTATTGCTTCATACCGCAGTGATGGGAAAATCAGGTGTAGGAAAAACCACTCTTCTCAAACGGTTAATAGCGCAGTTTCAAAGCTGCAGTATCCCCGTTTTGATATTGGAGCCAATCAAACGAGAGTATCGTGATTTGGTTGCCAACATGAAGGACAGCAGGATTTTTACCGTTGAACGTCCGGTGACGCCGCTCCTGATTAACCCGTTTTATGTTCCCAAAGATGTGCCTCTTGGAGAGTACAGAAGCAGTCTATTGTCTGCGTTCAAAGCCGCTTTTTCCCTGCCGGATCCGTTGCCTGCTCTTTTTGAGAAAGCAATCTCGGAGGCATATACTCTGCATGGCTGGACTGACATTAATACGAGTGACGATGACAATGTCTCCGTTTTCGATATGGCTGACTTCGTCCGCATTTTCAAACGCGTTATTGCAAGATCCAGTTACAGTAATGAGGTAAAAGGGAATATGATGTCCGGCGGCGCGTTCAGGCTTCAAAGCCTCATTGAGAGATGCCCTCGTACGTTCGACACAATACACTCTACATCTGTGGATGAGCTCCTTAACGGTTGTGCAGTCCTTGAGATGGGAAGTCTCGAGCCGGAACAGAAATCACTGGTCTCGGCATTGACTCTGATTAGTATATTGGCATATTTGAAGGCAACAAGAAAGAGCGATCACCATCTTAGAAATATCATTCTGATTGACGAGGCTCACGCTCTGCTGGATCAGGGAGAAGGCGCTACCCAGGAGGAAAAAGCTCTAAACAGCACAATGACGCAGTTAATGATCAATGTCATTACTGAGATCAGAGCATATGGGGTTGGCGTCATTTTTTCAGATCAATCCCCCTCGCGTGTTGGAGGGAGAATGCTTGATAATGTTGACAATATTATATCTTTCAGGTTAAGTGGCAAAGAAGCAGACATGCTTAGAGAACATATCGGAGCAGATACAAATCTTTGTGACGTTTTGCCGCTGATGTCTCCCGGTGAATATGTGCTCAAGAACCGATTCCTTCGATCTGCTTTACCTGTCAGAATGGAATACTCACCTGACAAGGATGCGCTGCATCATGTTTCAGATGAGAGTATTGTCAATGCACAGGCAAAATACTTGACTTCCCATGCAAAGGATTATCGTCCTTTCACATTTTGCGATGGTGCTGGCTGCGATCATTGCACGGTTGCTATTCGGGAAGAAGCAAATATGTATGCAGAACAGATTTTCACCGAACGACAGCTTAAGTTGAGTTCTCCGGATGAAATCGCAGCACACATTGTCCGTATTCCGGCTGTCCTGTCCTCTCGCATTAACTATGACGACGCGACAGTATTTAAGAAGAAGTGCAGATGTATTGCTGTACATCTCTTAAGAAAATGCTCGATGGAAAACGGCATATCATTCAGCTTGCAGGCCGTCACAAAGCTTTTATCAGAAATGAACAAACAAGGGAATGGAGGAACCGAGAATGAGTGAATTCGATGAAATGACAGTAGAGGCTTCTGACAACTTGGGAGCTGATATGCCAGACTCGAGCGATTGGGCTGGCTTTGATCTCGACGGAACGGACGAACTCGGCTCGGATATAACAGAACTCTCTGATGCAGCGGATGCCTCAGATCTTTCGACGGAGCTTGAATATAATGAAAGCGATATTCCGTCAGAGGCGGAAAAAGCTGCCGATTATGCCCGCTCTTATGGATTCGATAAAGCCGCCGATTACATTGAACGGCATTATGACGGAGATAAGTTCATCCATGGAAACCCTATTCCGATAACCACTCGCAATATGGCTCTAGATGGGATGGAATCCGAAAACGGCGTTTCCTTTGAGCGGCGAACGGCAGAACTTGCTGACGGCTTAACTGTCGAAGGCGTTTTCCCGGAATTTGACAGCAAACACCATGTTGACCTTGGAAGCGCAGCTAACGATATGAGTCTTCATCAGCAGTTCAGTGCTTGCAGGGAGGATTTCCAGGACCATATGTATGACTGCCCTGAAAAACTGCAGGGTATAACGTTCGGTGCCATGGAAAGGATGGACTTGCCGCAAGGCTATACGCCTGAAGGATACACTTGGCAGCACAATCCCGAAACAGGCAGTTTTGACCTGGTGTCGCAGGATGATCATTCTGTCGGCCACACAGGCGGAAATGCCCTGTGGGGAAGCTGAAGCTGGTGTTCGGCCGTGTTCCGCTCCCTTTATTTCACATGGACTTCCGTCCCGTTCTTGAAGGTGAAAATCACATCTTTCTTTGAGAAAACCGTCACATGGTCGAGCAGGTTGAACCAGAGGTCATCCGTGAACTCCTGCACATCTTCATCCATCTCAGCCAGGTCACGGAGGAACGCCTCGATCATTTCCCGCTTTGCCTGCCGCTCCATGATCCTGCCGCTGACCTTATCCAGCCGTTCTTTCGTCTTGTCGTAGCGTTCGGAAAGGGCATCGTACTTCTTTTGGTAGTCCTTCTGATTCTGTGCGACATGAGCGTTCTCGCTGATGCACTGCTCCACCAGTTCTGTCACCACCATGACTTCCTGCTGCAAGGCTGCCTGTTCCGCTTCCAACTCCGTGGTATTGTACATCTCATCCTTGATGGTATCAAAGGTGGCGATGATCTCGTCCCGCTCCTCTCCGAGAATCCGCAGGGCTTTAAGGTACAATGCTTTGATGGTATCCTCGTCCAAATGAGGCGTGGAACATTGCTTTCCGTCATCGTACTTGTGGTTGCACCGCCATATGACTTTTCTGTACTTGTCGTTGGAGTGCCACACCTTGGAGCCGTAAAAGCCACCGCAGTCGCCGCATCGGATTTTGCTGGAGAAGATGCTCACACAGCCGTGCCGGTCCGTATCGCCAAACCGCCTCTGCATCTCCTTCTGCACCCTATCGAACTGTGCGGGCGGTATGATGGCTTCATGATTGCCCTCCACATAATACTGTGGAATCTCGCCCTTGTTCTTCTTCTTTTTCTTTGTAAGGAAGTCCGTGGTGTAAACCTTCTGGAGCAAAGCATCGCCTTTGTATTTTTCGTTGGTCAGGATGCTCTCGACAGTCTTCTTGCCCCAGTTCTTTTTTCCTCCCGGCGTCGGGATGCCCTCCTCAGTAAGTTGCCGCGCTATTGCATACGGCGTTTTCCCCTGCAGGAAAAGTCCGTAAATTCTGCGAACGATCACAGCCTGTTCTTCGTTCACCACAAGGTTGCCGTCCTCGCCACGATCATATCCGAGGAACCGTTTGAACGGCACCGTGACCTTTCCGTCCTGGAATCGCTTTCTCTGTCCCCATGTGCAGTTCTCCGAAATGGAGCGGCTTTCTTCCTGCGCAAGGCTCGACATGATGGTCAGGAGCAATTCGCCCTTGCCGTCAAATGTCCAGATGTTCTCCTTTTCAAAATAGCACTCCGTCCCGCTCTCCTTCAACTTACGGATGGTCGTTAGGCTGTCCACTGTGTTTCTTGCGAATCTACTCACGCTCTTCGTGATGATTAAATCGATTCGTCCTGCCAGGGCATCCTCGACCATAGAATTGAAACCGTCTCTGTGCGTGGTGTTGCAGCCTGTTATGCCTTCGTCAGCGTACACGGCTACAAACTCCCAATCCTCGCGCCCTTTGATGTAATTCGTGTAGTAGTCCACCTGTGCCTCGTAGCTCGTCAGCTGTTCATCCCTGTCCGTTGAAACGCGGGCATAGGCGGCAACCTTCCGCTTTTTCCTGCTGCCGAGGGGAGAGGCTGTGAACTTGCTTATGGTGGCGGGTATTGTGATTACGTTCTTTGCCACTTTCTTGCCCTCCCGTCTTTAAAAATGTATTCCAGACTTCCGTCTTCCAATGCTGTAATATGGTCAATCTGCTCCGTGAATGCTTTCCCGTCAAAATCGTCCATACCGAGAATGTAGGCTGAAACCTTACGGATGTTGAAATCCGCCATGTCCTGCCCATTGCATTCCGTCCTGACCTTGTGCTTGCCGGAACAGCGCCAGTAAACGTACTTCCTGTATCCGCAGTATCTGTGATACAGGTTTCCGCAGCAGGCGCACCGAATTATCCCCGTGAACTCATCCGTGGATGTGGTTTCGTGCCTGTTGCTCCGCAGCTTGAGCGTCTCAAAGGTTCTGACCATTCCGTCCTTCAAGTGAAAATCGATGCTGCCGGAGGCTTGAATCACCATGCGGTCGACCGTCTTTGTAAAGAAGTCCTCGTCAAAGGTTTTCTTTCCCATGACCCTGCAGAAGATGTCCCTGATCTCGGTGTCGGGATAGTTGACGCTGTCGCAGGTGATTCCGTGATTGCTCTTTGCACGGCAGTACCAGTAAAGGTGGCCGCCGTCCGTAGTGTCGCTCATGGCTCTGCCAAAACGTCTGCCGCACTTGCCGCAGAAGATTTTTCCGTCAAACAGGTGCTTTGGCCGTTTGCTCTCAGATTTTGCTTTCTTCGGTTTGACTGGCTTGGGCGGCATCTGCCACTGTCTTACCTCGCCGCCGTAAAGCTGCATCTCGATATTGCCGTCCGCAAGCGAGGTAATGTTCTTCACCGATTCTGTAAAAGCCTCCTCGTCAAACCTGTCTGTCTCCATCAGTTCCGCACAGATTTCCATCAGCCTGTGTTCGGGATAATTGTGGCTCTTGCAGGTGACCCCAGGCTCTTTCTTGCTGCGGCATATCCAGTCCACATACTCCTTGCCTCTGACCTTGCCCTTCTTCCTCGTAAAGTTCGCTCCGCACACGGCACATTTGAACTTTCCCGTAAAGCAGTATGTCGGATTCACCAGAGAAGCCCGCCGCTCCATCTCAGCCTTGACCTTTGCGTAGGTGTCGCGGTCTATGATCGCCTCGTGGCTGTCAGCCATGTAATACTGCGGCAGTTCTCCGCGATTCGGTACTTTCTTCTTGGTAATGGGATCTTCGATGTAGCACTTCTGCCTGCGGATATCCCCGGCATAGACCTCGTTGAAAATCAGCTGACGCACTGAGGCTTCCTGAAAATCATTACCCAGCGTGGTGCGGATACCCGCCTTGTTCATGCTGTCGGCAATGTCCCGCAGGGTAACGCCGTCGATGTACATCTGGAACATCCATCTGACCGCCTCGGCTTCTTCGGGGATGATGATGTACTTTTTCTGCTCGTCATCGTACTGGTAACCGAGGATGTGCTTGTTTGCCGCACCGATCTCACCGTTCTTGAAACGCTTGTGGATGCCCCATTTCACATTCTCGGAAATGCTCCGGCTCTCTTCCTGTGCAAAAGAAGCGAGGATGGAAAGCATCAGTTCTCCATCCCCGCTCATCGAATTGATCTGCTCTTTCTCGAACCGAACCTCCACACCGATGTCCTTCAAATGTCTGACCGTATTCAGCAAGTCGACCGTGTTCCTCGCAAACCTGGATATCGACTTGCAGAGGATGATATCGATCCTGCCCGCCTCGCAGTCTTCCAGCAACCGTCCGAACTCGCTGCGTCCTGTGACGAGGGTTCCTGTTATGCCGGAGTCGGCGTACACGCCAGCGTATTCCCATTCGGGATTCTTCTGGATGAGGGCACTGTAATAGCTTACCTGTGCGGAAACGGAGTGAAGCAGCCGCTCGGTGTCCTTGGAGACTCTTGCGTAGGCCGCCACTTTTTTCTTTGCCGGGAGTGCCTTGATACCCGGCTCGATCCTCGTGATTTTCGGCATGAAATCAACTCCTTTCCGACACTATATATCACTCTGAAAGCTACTTATATCAAGTATTTTCCCGACAATAATGTAGACAAAGTTGGCTTGTATTTTTCGAGCAGCATTGTATCAATTTTTGTGAACTCTTCCTCTGAAATGACGCCCTTTTTGAGCATCATTTTCGCCGTCCCAAGGCACAGAAGATACATTTTCTCCGCATGGAATTCCGCCTCACTCATCCTCGCCACCTCCGAATCGGTCGGAGATATAACAGGCATGGGAGCAGTATTTCCGCTTGGCGTTGCCGTAGGCAGAGAACGGCTTACCGCAATGCGGACAGATGTACTGGTACACAGCCTTTTGATCCAGCCGTTCCGGATGCTCCTTCCACCACTTGATACGGCACTCTTTTGAGCAGAACACCCGTCGTTTCATGCCGTCCACTTGAACCAGAGGCTTTCCGCACTCACGGCAGACATCTCCGGCTGCGATTTTCACAGCCGTTATCGGTTTCTTTATTTCCTGTAGACCGTTCCTGCGGCAAAAAGATATAACCGCATCTCTGGAAACATTGACCTGCCTTGCAATTTCCGCATAGCTCAAACCTTCTCCTCGAAGGTTCCTGATCTGTTCTTTCTGAAATTCATCCATGACTGAGACCTCCTAAGTCACAGTCAAAAGATATGCACTGGATTTTAACCTCATAACAAAAAAGAGCCTGTGAACACTCCACAAAAGGGAATGCCCACAGGCTCAGAGAGTTAATATGCGGTTATTTCAGCAGTTCGTTGACGCGCTTCTGCACGGCTTCGTAGTCGTACCCGGCGGCGGTCAGACGGTTGCGTCGGTCGGCTCCGTTGCCCCACAGGCCGCAGATGACCTCGCGGGCAAGCTCGTCCACGGTCTTGGCGGGCTTCGACGTTATCAGCTGAAGGTCGTCGGCGTTGACGGGGCTGCAGATGGCGTTTCTGCCGTCCTCGCTGCGGTCGATCACGACTCGCGCGCCGTTCACCTGTCTGACATACCAGTTCTTCGCCCTAACCCAGGCGGGGATCGTCTTGCCGCTGTAGTACTTCGTCCCGGTGATCTTCACAAGGTCGCCGGCCTTGAAGGCGGTGGGCTGCGGAGCGGGTTCCTCCGGCTGCGCCGGAACGGACGGCTTCTGATCCGCGCCCGTGAAGCCGTTGAGCTTCGCACCCTTGATGACGGCGGGATAGTCCTTGTAGGCGACGTCGGTATCCACGTTGCCGGAGATACCGTTCACGCTGCCCCTGGAGGAGTTCTGCCACATACCGAAAGCGCCGCTGTAGGTGGGAGCGGAAGCCCACTGCGCCAGCCAGTGATCGAACCGCTTCAGCCTGGAATCGTCCAGGCGGTTCCTCAGCCAGTCGAGGTTGCTGTAGAGTGAACAGTAGAATCCCGCCTTCTCGATGGTGTCGCCGAACGCGATGACCATATCGGTCAGAACAGTCTTCCCAAGACCCTGCTGGGTCTTGTCCTCCAGGTCGAAGGCAACGGGATACGTGAACACGCCTTTGTACTTCTGAAGGACGCTCACCACAAAGTCGGCCTCCTTCTTTGCCGCTGCGATGGAGGTGGCGTAGGAGTAGAAATAGCAGCCGATGTCCACGCCAGCCTTCACGGCGTTTGCCGTGTTGCGCTCGAACCAGCCGTCCAGGCCGCAGGAGCCGCCGTCAGCGGAGCCGTAGCCGAGACGGATCATGGCGAACTTCACGCCGGCCGCCTTGACCTTGCCCCAGTCGATCTCACCCTGCCACTTGGAAACGTCGATGCCCTTGACACCGTTGGCGGGAACGGACGGAGTTTCATCGGCGGTCTCCTCGTACTTCACATACGGCAGCCTGCCGTGCTTCGTCCAGTTGCGGCGGTTGTAGCCGGAAACGCTGCGGTTGCAGGCGGTGATCTGCACTTTGTTGTCCCAGCGGGGCGTGCATTCCACGGCGAGACCGTTACCGACATACACACCGATATGGCCTTCCATCCAGACCGCCTCGCCGACTTCGATGTGAGAGAAGTCGGTGGTGACGTTCCTGCAGACGGTGATCATGGTGTCCGCGCTGTAGTCCGGGACGCCGTTGGAGGCGTAGGACGCGCCGCCGTAGACGGCGCTCTTGTCGCCTTTCCAGCCCCACATGATGCCCTTGATAAGGCAGACGCAGTCGAAGCCGAAGGTGTCGGCGGACGCCGCGTTGATCATCGCCGTCCTTTCCGGGCGGCGGTTGTATTCGTGGTTCTGGGTGTAGCGCTTCTTGTTGGATGCGGTCATGGGCGCGCCGAAGCAGCCCATGACATAGAGCGTCTTATAGTTCTTCGCGACGTCGATCAGCTTCGCCGCCAGTTCTTTATTCGTCATCATGATGTTCGTCCTCCTTTTCGGCGCGGTCGTGAAGCTGTTCCAGTACGGCTTTCAGCTTCTTCGGAATGGGCAGGCCGAGATGGCCCGCGTTTTCGATGAGGGACACGCCCTCGTTGGACAGGTAGAAGAAAATGACCGCCGTCCGCAGCACGGAGCCGGCGCCGATGACCTGCGTATCGAGGATGTGGCCGATGCCCACCAAGGCGAAGATCAGCACCTTCTTGAAGATGCCCTTGAAGCCGATCTCCGAGGAGAGCTTCTTGTCCACAACGGCGCACATGACGCCCGTGATGTAGTCCAGCACCACGAACGCAAGAAGCGCGTATAGCAGACCGTCGCAGCCGCCGAGGAACCAGCCGAGCCAGCCGCCGACCGCAGCGAAAATGACCTGAATGGTCGTCCAGAATTCCTTCATTTCAGTTGTCCTCCTTTGAGTTTTTCAATATAACCAGGACGGCTTTTCCGGGGCCGTCAGGGTATCCGTAACTTTGAGCCAGTCTGCGTACCAGGCGGAGAGTTCCGACTTCTGCTCGTCGGAAAGCCTGTCGTACCAGGGCTGACCCCTGTTGACATAGGAAAAGCACTCCGTTTCGCGCCGCTTCCGCAGCTCGTCACAAAGCGCTTTCCGTTCGTTTGCCGTATTCTGTTCCTCGCTGTATTCGAGAGTCCCGTCCTTCAGCCTGTAGGCTGTGAAATGAGTCTCAAAGTGGCCAAGGTCAGGCGGGTCCGGAACCTCGATCCCGCCGACCAGGCTTCCTATCAGCGCATAGGAAGAAACATGCCCGTTTTCAAGCTGTATCTGCATATCAGTTCACCCCGTAGACCGCAAGTATCTGCCCGCTGCTGCTCCGGCTGTTGTACGCCAGCGTGACAGTCGTGCCTGAGTACGACAGCTTGAACGAGTAGTAGTTCGCCTCGTCCGCGAACTGGTACGTGACCGCCGAGGTCGTGATGACCGCCTTCGGAATGATAGCGCAGACGCGGGAGGACGAACTTGTGGGCTGACCCACGATGATATAAAAGTTGTAGTTGCCATAGTTGAATGTCGTACTGCCTGTTGTCAGCGTTCCGCTGTAGAGCGAGGTCACGGAAATGCCGAGGTTCGTCCTCGCGGCGGCGGCTGTAGTCGCGCCCGTGCCTCCGTGAGCCAGGGCTACAGTCCCCGTGACATTGGTGGCTGTGCCTGTGCAGTAGACATTCGATCCGTCACCGTAAACGAGCCACTTCCCCAGCTTTGTGGAATATATGCCGTGGTTGACGCCGCCGCTGCCGACGCCGAAAAACAAAGAGACGTCCGTATCTGTTCTTGTGGCTCTGAATCCGGCGTCTTTACTTGCTGTGCCATGCGATACAAGGAATGCCTGCGCGCTCGCGACATTTGAAGTGACCTGACCGGTTAAAGTGCCTCCGGCAAGCGGAAGCACGGCAAGATTCGTTCTCGCGGCCGCTGCCGTGGTAGCGCCGGTCCCGCCCTTGGATATCGGAACGGCTGCGGACAGTTTTGCCGGAGCCAGAGCGCCGGACAGCGTTGCCGCCGTCAGCGACCCGGACACCTTGGCGTCTCCGACCACATCGAGAGCGACGGAAGGCGTCGGCGTGTTTATACCGACCTTCTGTTTTCGGAGCGCCACGAGCGGCGTTCCCTGCGGGATGACGTAGTACAGATCCAAAGAGGACAGGCTGTTCAGTTTGTCCCTGATCTGGATATGCACATCCCAGGACTGGTCGGAAGCAAGGCTGCACAGTTCGAGGTTTGAATAGGAGAAGCTCGTGCCGCTCTGCGTAACCGCAGACAGGATGCTCACATACGATCCATAGGAGGTCGCGCTCGTCGCCTTGTATCGGTATCGGACATACAGCAGCGAGTTCTTTTGCACGCTGTCGACGGTGATCGCGGAGATCGTGCCGTTGAAGGTCAGCTGCATCTCCGCTTCGATATCATTCGTGCGCCGGAGCGTCAGAGAGTTCACCTTCGGCGAGGCATACGCCAGGACCGTGATGTTCTGCGTGACGCTTGCCGTCCACCCGCGGCTGTCCGTGACCGTCAGCACGACCGCCACGGTGCCGCTCTTTGACACGGCTCCGACCGTAAGCGCCGCGCCAGTTGTGTTGGAAACGGAAACGCCGTTACAGGTCGCCGTGTAGTTGGTGATGGTCGCCTGGTTCTTGGCCGTTGCGGTTCCCGGCGTCACGGTCAGCTTTGAATGTCCCTGGATGAACAGCTGATCGTTGCCCGTGATGGTCGTGGTCGTGGAGTAGCTGTCGGCGTAAGTGAAGCCGGACAGCGTCGGAGCCGAGTTCGCCGACGTGGTGGTGACCGTGGCCGTCTTCGAGGAGGTCGTGCCGATCTGCGTCGATCCGCTGTAGGTCGAAACAGCAAAGGTGCCTGTAAACGACTTCAAGGAAGCCATCGCCGTCAGCAGCGTTGTTCGGTTGGCAGCGGTCAGCGTAACGGTTCTGTTCGCCGTGCCGACCGACCAGGAAAGACCTCCCACGGTAAGGATGCTCGTTGAACCGTTCTTCAGTTCCAGTGAATAGGTGTAGGAGGCGTCGTAGACCGTGACGTTCAGCGTAATGCTGACGGTCGCTGCGTCCGCCGTTACCTGGCTCACGCTGTTGACGATGGCGCCGCCGAGGGTCTTGACGGAGGTCGCCGCCGAAGTTCCGTATATCTGATTGGTCTGCTTTCTCGCCCGGACCTTGACTTGGTAGGTCGTGTTCGGCGAAAGCCCCGTGACGGCTTTGCTGGCCGAGGTCCCCGCCGTTGTGGAGAAGGACGTCCAGGTCGAGCCGTTGTTGGTGCTGTATTGCCAGATATCCGCCGTGGCCGAGGAAGACGCGCTGATCGTGAAGCCCGCCGCCGTGATGGCGCTGACCGTGAAGGACACGGTAGGCGCTGTACGGTCGATGGCTGTCAGCGTGACGTTCTTGCTCCCGGACGGAGCGAGATACTGGCCCCAGGTGGAGTAAACGCCCCAATGCCAGTAGATCGGCAGCGTGAGGGTGCCGTCCGTATTGTGGGTGACCGTGACCTGCTTGTTCTCGATGAGCCATTTCGTGCCGCTGCCCGTCTGCCCCTCGGTGAAAGTGAAGCAGTTCGAGCCGGAGGTCGCCGTGCCGACATAGGACTGTCCACCGTTACTCCAGTCGCCCCAGTCGATGTTGTACTTGGAATACACGTACATACCGAGGGCGATGGTGGAGGTGTTCGCTGCGGCGTTCTGGGAAACGATCTTCACATAGACGTAAAGATCGACCGTCCAGTTATTGGAGCCGGAATTGGTGTATTCGGATTTCACCAGGTAGGCGGTTCCGCCTGTCATAGCCATAAGCTGTCCCTCCTTAATCGAGAATAACGATGTTCAGCCCCTCGGAGGCTGTGGACATCGGCACGAACTTCGTCCTGCCCACAGTCAGTTCGCCGTCCACCGTGGTCTTCCTGGTCTGCGTTTCATCCTTGTTCAGGGTGAAAATGATCTCGTCGTTGTAGTATCCGGCGAACTCCGTGTTGGTGATGACCGTCCGCTGGGAGGACGCCGAATTGGAGACCGCGATGCCGCGCTTGTCGATCTTGACCTCGTTGGTGTAGATCTCGTTCGGCGCCGGGGTCCAGTTGTGGACGGTCGGGCCCTCGACCATCATGATGTCGGAAACGTACAGCGAGGCGTAGCGGTTGTAGATGTAGAGAATGACCGTGCTGTCGGTGATATCGTCGATGACCAGGCTGAAATCCTTCCAGCCGAAAGTGGTCGTCTGATTGAAGAAATAGGCATACTTGTTGCCGTTGTACTGGACGCGGATGTAGCTTGAATACCCTGCATAGGTCTTCTTCGCCCGAAGCGAAAAGGCGTAGGACTGCCCGGTGACAAGCCCGGTGATCGTCTGCTTCAGCGTGGACGACGTCCCCAGCACGAAACAGGAGTCTGAGGTCGTGTTGTTCTGCGTATCTGTGGAGGTGTCCACCGTGACCGTTCCCGTCTTCACCCAATCGTCGGATACGCCGTTCAGGCCGGCTGAGTTCTGGATGAAGTTCAGACCGCCCGCGTACTGGTTCGTGACCTGGACGGAGAGCCCCTCGATGGTCTGCTGCAGGAGCGACATCTGAGCCTGCATCTCAAGGACCGTCTGCTGCTCGTTGCCGAGGCTGTCGGTGATGGTCTCGATGGTCTGCGTCATGGTGCCGACGTAGCTGTTCAGCCCGTCGATGGTGCTTTGCAGCTCCGCCGTTCGGGTGGTGAGCTGTGAAATAACGACGCGGAGGGTCTCCACGTCGTTCTGCACGACCCACTCCGCGCCGTTCCATATCTTCGTTTCCGGGGGCGACACCGAGGTGTCCACCCACAGCTGACCGACATACGGGTTCTCCGGCGGGGTATCGGAAGCCACGACGTCGCAGATGTTGGTGATGGTTATCTGACCGATCGCCCGCATGGGATCACCTCCTCATATCACGACCAGCACCATGAAGGTCGCTTTCGTTTCCACATCCGAAGTGGACACGGATAGAGTCTTGCCCGTCTTGCTGCCGTTGGTGCCCCAGGAGGTATCGATGTTGCCGTCCTTGTCGTACTTCGTCCAGGTGTAGGTGCCTGTGCCGGAGGCGTCCACCTCCGCGCCCGCCTGGTAGCAGACGGCGGTCAGCACGGTCGTACCGACTCCGTTCTTGAAGACGTCTCCGCCCGTGGAGGTCACGATGACCTGCAGGGGGTCGGAGTTGTCGATGAAGGTACAGACGTCATAGAACTTGCTGTTGTAGGTCGGGGACGCGGAATCCGTGTCCTTGACACAGCAGCGGATGACGGCGTAGCTTTCCACTGCAGCGGCATAGATCGTCAGCGTGTTCGTTGTCGCCCCGGCGTACATATTCGCCGTGTTCGACAGCTTCCTCCAGCCCGTGCCGAAGTCAGCGTCGTAGCCCGTGGAGGAGGACGATGTGACGGAAGCGTCCATGATCGCCCACTTATAGGTGACGTTCGTGGTGTCGACCGTGGAGCCGCGCCACAGTTCAGCCTTGGCGGTAAGAGACGCCACCTCGCTGTTCTTGAACACGTTTCCGCTGGGCGTCATGACGATAAGGTCGACGATGCCGCTGCCGTTGACCACGCGGGAGAACGAAATGGAAAGCGGATGGATGATATCGAGTCCCGTCGAGGGGTCTCTGTAGGTGATGACACACTTGAAATCCACGCCGGGCAGCGAAGCCATGATGTTTGCCTTGACGGTCAGGATGTGGTTCTTTGTGCCGCTCAAGGTGTAGTTGCCTCCCGTGGTGATCGCCGTAGTCGAGGTTCCCTGATACCAGGCGACTGACTGCACATTTTCCGAAGTGATCTGATCGGTGGTCGTGCCGATGATATAAAGGCTGGGCGTCAACACCAGGTTGGTGGAAGCCCAGTTCGGGGTGTAGCTGTTGTTGTCCGGGTTGTACATCTGCGTTTTCGGATGATTCGAGCCGATGTACCCGGTCAGCGTCAGCGCGTCGTTGTAGTCGATAATGGTGAACTGACCCTGCGCTCTGCTCATAAAAGGTTCCTCCTTGCTCAGCCGAGAAGGCTGTTTCTTGTAGTAGTGTCGATGAGGTCACAGAAGAACGTGGCTCTGACGTTCACATCGTCCCTCGTGATCTCTATCGTTTTCGTGCCGCCGAAATGGGCGGCGTTCCAGGCGGCGTCCGCGACGGCGTCGTCCGACACCCTCGTCCAGATGAACTGGTTCGGGTCAAGGCTGTCCGTGACATTCGTGTCCCAGGAAAAGACGATGGCGGAGAGCGTCGTGCTGATGTTGTTGTTCTTGAAGATGTTCCCGTTGGACGAGGTAATGATGAGACGGTACATCTTCTGCTCCTCGATTTCATCGATGCGCTCGTTCGTCTCGATGACGGACTCCGTGGTGGCGTAGGCACGGAGATGGATCTCGCCAGTCTCCAGATCCCACCAGGAGGAGCCGTCCTGGGATGAAAGCACTCCGGCTTTGATGAGGTTCGCCGCCAGCGTACCCGTGGTGATGAAATCGGCGACGATCTGCCCGTCGGCGGTGATCGCCGTCTCGAAGGGTCCGTTGTAGCCGTTATGGGAGAAGCCGAGACCGCCCACGTTCCATCGCCAGATGTTGACGGCGGAGCCGATGTCCGGCGCGTCCATCACGAGCAGCTCATAGGGCTGACCCGTGACCTCGTCCGTATTGATGACAACGTATCCGCCCGTCTGCCCCGTGATAAGGCTCGTGGCGTTCTGAATGGCGGCCGACATGATCGCCGGAAAGCGGTCGACCTTCGCCGAAGCGGCCTGCGCGGCCTGTTCCGCCTGCGAGATCGTGTTGATGAGGTTCGCCTTCGCCGCGCCGAGGGTGATGGACACGTACTTTTCGGAAAGCGTGTCGTAGACGGTCTTGATAATCTTCGCCTTCGCCGTGACGCCGAGCGCGGAATGCCGGATCGTGACCGTATCGCAGAGAGACACGCGCTCCAGAACGGCGGCGTAGTCCGGCTGCTTCCACAGCGGCTCGAACTTCACGGTCAGCGTCGGAGCGGTCACGCCGAGCGGGTTGGAAGCGAGGTACGAGGACGCTTTCGCCCGGAGCGCGTCCGCCGTGATCTCCACACCGAAATCAAAGAACTCTGAGAAATCCTTGATGAGGGTCTTCCTGCGGACGAGTTCGGAGTTCGTGATGGTCATCAGCACCTCCGGGAGGGTGACGACCGTCTCGTTTCCGTTTTCGTCCGTCTGGACGGCATACGGCAGAAGGTCGGTGTACACGTCGGTGTTGTCGCCGTCATGCACCATCTCCGTGAGGTTTTTGCCGTACTCGATGACCACGCCCGTGTTTCGGCTGCGGCTCGACCGCTGCCACACGAGCCAGTTGTCCCACTCATACTCGCCGCCCCACAGGTCGAGAAACGACCCGGCGACGCCTCCGAGACAGGCGCGGACGCTCTGCGGTTTCGTGATGGAGAACGCCTTCGCGTCGGAATAGTCCGTCCGGCAGGTGAAGTTGTGCGGAGTCGCCGTCCGGCTGAACAGCCTCTCCATAGCGAGGGTCGGAGAGATGCGCTCATCGCTCCACAGCAGAGCCGCGATGTTGGAAAGATCGTAGGAAAGATGCTGGGCGTACACGGTCACCACGCCGTTCAGCGGCGTCGTGATCCGGTAGATACGGAACACCTGGTCGTTCGCCGTGTCGTTGGGCTTCGCCTTGATGAGCCGCTCCCTGACGATCTGGCTGTAGTTCTGACCCGTTACCGGGTACTTTAGAACGAGTTCAAAGGCGCCGTTGCGCTCCTCGGTGACCTCGCAGGAGATACAGTCTGAGAGCGCGCCGAGACCGAAAGAGGTAAAGACGGTCGCGTCCGCTTTATACAGTACCGGGATCATAGCGTCACCCACCTTGGCTTCACGGACAGCGAAGTGACTCCGCCGCTGAAAACAAAATGGTTCTCGCCGGGGGTCAGCACGGGAAACCTGTCAGCCGTGACCTGATCGTTCATGGAAGCGGCGCCTTTATAACAGTTCATCTGCTCCGAATCCACGTCGATATACGAACTGATGGACGAGAACTGCATCCGCAGTATCCCGTCCGCGTTGATGATGTTCAGAACGCCGTCGCCGCTGCCGCTGACCCTGATGAGCGGCCTGCTTGTAAACGCCGTTGGGTTCGTCAGGACTTCCGAGCCTCCGCCGGAGGTGACGTCTACCGACGTCTGACCGCTGTCGAGGTATTTGAACGGCAGGCACGAGAAGCTGACCGTGAAAAGACCGATCCTGTTCAGCTGATCCTCGATATCCAGCTGTGTGTTGATGACCGCCCTGCGGAAGGTCTCCGTATCGTAGGAGTCCCGCAGTTCATGGTAGCGGTCCGGCTCGGTAAAGAGCCACGTCTTGACGGCGGTCAGCTTCGTCTGAAGTTCCGGCAGCGTCTTCGCCGGAAGGAACACCGAGTAGGTCACCTGGACGTTCGGATATCTGCCGTTCGGGAGTATGAGGTCGCCGTCCCGTCCGGGGATGGACTGGAATTTGACCTCATACTGCGGAGCGGAAAACACGTTCTTGCTCTCAATGCGGAGCCCCATGTCAAGGGAACTTACGCCGTTGTAGGTAAAGCTGTTCACGCGAAAACAACTCCTTTCCGTCTGGCGAACTGACCGGCCGTGACCATGATCTCATTGGTCAGCTGCTCGATATCCTCGCTCGAATAGTTGTTGAATGTGGAAATGTTCACCTGCAGGCTGAAACCGCCGCCGAACACACCCTTTGCCGCCGAGGACACGGAACTGCCGATGCTTCCGCCGATGTCGAAATCTGTCGGAAGCGCGGTGGTCATGTCTTTGGCGAGATCCTGCATGACGCCGTCGATGTCCTCGCTCATGGCTTCGGCAGCCTTCACGGCCTCGTCGCCGTTGTCCTCAATGGAACCGGACAGACCCTTGACGAGCATCTGACCGACCCATGCCATCTCCTTCGAGGGAGAATGGATGCCGAAGAAATCAAGGATGCCGTTCCAGATGGATTTGATCCACCCGGAGACCTTGTCCCACAGCCAGGAGGCAAGCTGCTGAATGCCCTGCCACAGACCTTTGACGATGTTGCCGCCGATCTCCACGATCTTGCCCATGAGGGAGCCGAACGCCTTCACGATGCCCTCAACGATCTGCGGGACCGCCTTCACGATCTCCACGATGATGGTCGGAAGGTTCTCGATCAGGGCGACGAACAGCTGAACGCCGGCCATGACGATCTGCGGAATGTTGCCGACGACCGCGTTCACGATGCCGGAGATGATCTCCGGGATGGCTGCGACGATGGTCGTGATGATCTGCGGAAGCGCCTGGATCAGCGAGATGAGCAACTGAATGCCGGCCTGGATGATTTGAGGGATCGCCCCAAGCACAGCCCTGATGATGCCGTCGATGATCTTGGGGATCGCCGCCACAATGGTGGCGATGATCTGCGGAAGGGCGTCGATGAGCGAAGTCAGCAGCGTGATGCCCGTCTCGATGATCTCCGGGATGGAGTCAAGGAGGAAGTTCACGATGCCCATGATGACTTCCGGGAGGGCTTCGATCAGCACGGGGATGGCGTCGAGGATGCCCTGCGCCAGTCCCTCGATCAGCTGAAGCGCCGCGTCCAGAATAAGGGGCAGATTGTCGATGAGGGTCTGCACCATCTGCATGACCACTTCGACCATTTGCGGAATAAGGGTCGGAAGCGCCTGGGCGATGCCGACGATCAGCGATGCGATGATCTGCATTCCAGCTTCCACCAGCTGCGGAAGCAGTTCGAGCAGAGCCGCCACCAGTTCGGTGATGACCTGCAGGACTACCGGGAGCAGCTCCGGGATGGCGGTGATGATGCCCTCCGCAAGGGCCCGGATGATGGACGGCGCGCTCTCAAGGATGGCGGCCGCGATCATGGAGATGAGCTGGACTGCCTGCGGGATCATTTCGGTCACGGTCTCCACAACGGACATGACGCCGTTTTTGAGTTCCTCGCCGGCCTCCTCGTTTCCCGCGACGAGGTCGGAAAGACCGTCCATGATCATGGAGATGCCGGGGAGCAGTTCGCCGACCATGCGGTTCTTCAGACCGCCCACTGTACCCTGGAGCTTCGTGAGGCTGTCTTCAAAGGTGGCGGAGGCGGCCACGGCTTCATTGCTCATGACCATGCCGTAGTCATGGGCTTCGTCGATGAGCGCCTGCGTTTCCTCTGCGGACATATTCAGAACAGCCGCCATATCCACGGCGGATTTGCCGAGGAGGTCGTTCGCCGCCGTGGTGCGTTCCGCGCCGGCCTCCATATCCTGCAGGGCGGCGATAACGATAGAAAGCTGCTGTTCCTGGCTCTTGCCGTTCAGGTCCTCAATGGAAAGACCGACGGCAGCCAGCTTGTCAGCGGCGGAGGACGAGCCGGAAGCCGCGTCCGAAATGACGCCGGACAGCTTTTTCATGCCCGTCTGCAGGCCGTTGACGTCTGCTCCGCAGCGCTGGAACACATAGTCCCACTCCTGGTAGGCTTCGGCGCTGATGCCGATCTTCTGCGAGGTCTTGTCGATGGCGTCACCCGCAGAGGCGACGTCGTTGGACATATCCCACAGCTTCTTGCCGGCCGCGATAGCAGCCGTGCCGATAGCCGCCATTGCCGCGGCCATGGCCTTGCCGACCTCCTTGGCGATCTGGCCGACCTTTTTCAGCTTGCCTCCGGCGTCCTCGCTCTGGTCGCCGGCCTTGTCGACCTCCTTGCCGAACTCGTCGGCTTCCTTTCCGGCGTCGTCAAAGCCGCTTTCCGCCTGTTCGAGCGCGGCGTTGTTGTCCTGGAGTTCCCGCTCCATGCCGTTGAGAGCGGCTTCGGCGTTGTTCAGCTGGATCTGCCAGTTCTGCGTCCGCTTGTCGTTCTCGCCGAAGGATTCGGCTGCGTTCTGCAAAGCCTGCCGCAGGACTTCGACCTTCTGTTTCTGCGCCTCGATCTCCTTGTTGAGGACCTGGTTGCGGGAGGACAGCGCCTGTACGGAATGGTCGTTTTTGTCGAATTGGGAGGACACCAGCTTCATTTCCGAGCCGAGGACCTTAAAGGAGGAGTTGATATCCGCAAGCGCCTTCTTGAATTCCTTTTCGCCCTCAAGACCGATCTTCAGACCGAAATTGTCAGCCACGGCTATCGCCTCCTTCCTTTAGATCCCGTCCGGGATGACATCGTCTATGAACCGCTCCCGTTTGGGCTGTGCCAGGCCGTTATACTGCCTGTGGCATTCCCACAGATCCAGGAGCAGACCGAACGGCATCGTCCAGACCTCATCCTGCGTCAGATGAAGATGGGCGACGCCGAAGTATAAAAGCCGGGTAAACAACTCATCGTCGCTTACTCGGCTTCCGTGTTTTTTGGGTCAGGCTCACTTTCGACGTTGCGTTTGGTGCCGCGATACAGCGCCTCGGTGATCGCCGACTTGTACTCCGCGAGGTCGGAGGGTACGGTCAGAAGCTCGACCTCGTCCTCCGTGAGCAGGGGCTTCGGCTCGTCCCTGTGGCGCAGGTTGTAGATCATGATCGCCTGGTTGGCGAGAACAGTGATGAGCCACACGATCTCGCCGATGGCCATCTCGAAGTTCTCGTTCTTCATGAGCTTCTCGCCCAGGTTCTCCAGACCGCCGTAGCGTCCGGCGATCTGCTTGGTGGCTTTGGTAGTGAGGATTAGTTCGTACTCTTCGCCGCCGATGTTGATGAAAGAACTGCGTTCGTTATCCATGATGTATCCTCCTTACATCGTCACGTTGCCGCCGGGCAGATCGATGGGCGTGGGCGTCAGGTTCAGTTCCCCGGAAGGCTCATAGACTGAGTCGTACCAGTTCTGAATGACGGTATCGGAAACTCCCTCCGCACCTTCGGTGACCTCCGCTTTCCAGGGATGCCTATCCTGGAAGTCGGGACGGTTGCGGCGCATGATCGTGCCTTCGATGGTGGGCGTGGAGAAGGTGATGGAATCGCCCTTCGTGGCGAGGTTGGTGGCGGGGATGCCGAACTTGACTCTGTAGAGCCAGAAGTAGCGGTACTTGCCGTTCGACCTCTTTGCGCGGAAGCCGACCGCCACAGGCCTGCCTCCATCCTCGGACGTAGAGATCACCACGCCGTTGCTGTCGATGGTGGTGCCCGTGAGGTCGCTTGCCACAGCGGCGCCGATATCGTCCACACCCAGGGAGAGGGTGCCTGCTTTGAACTCCTTCACGACCTCTGCGGCGCCGTCATCGGCGTAGAGGGTCGCCTCGTTCAGTTCGACCGTCAGATCGGCGGTCATCGCTTTCGCCAGCACCTGGGGTTCGTCGTAGGACTCGTAGCCCTGGTCGTCCTCGTTGATGTTGGCGTAGAAAAGTTTGTCAAGACCGATGGTTGCCATTGATCATTCCTCCGTTTCAAATTCATAGTGTCGGGCGGCATCCACCGTGTAGTGGTGGTAGCCCGTATCCGTTTCATAGCCGTTGTACGTCCTGCCCGTTACCGTGAAATCCTCCCGGAGGAGCAGACGGACAAGACGGTTCTTGAGCGCCGTATAGCTGCCTTTCGTATACAGCGAGAGCCTCGCTTCCTGGATATCGACGCCCGGCGCGTTGTCCGCGTGCAGGTCGAAGGTATCCGAAAGCGGTGTGATGACGATATAGGTATCCGGCGCCTCATCCGAAAAGATCCCGGTTTCCACAGGGATCTCCAGCGCGGCACAGACGGCGTTCAGATCTTCCAGTATGCTCATTGACCGACCTCCTCCTCAAGCGCGCGTTTCATGGCTTCGATGGCAGCGGTCTTTGACGCTGACTTCGCGGGTTTCAGAAACGGCTTCGGCGGCTGCCCGTGTCTGCCGTATTCGAGGATGTTGGCGATCTTTGCGTTGCTGTCGCCGTCACGGCGGGGTTCGGCGAAGCCGACCTTCACGTTGTGATTGCCGTCCCGGTCGAGTTTGACGGTCGTGGTGCCGAGGGAAGCGAGAAGCTGACCCGTGGAGCGGGAGTCCTCCTTTGTGCCTCTGCCGATCACTCCGGCGAGGTTCGAGCGGACTTTCGCCTCAACGACCTCCGCCCCGGCAGTAAGCACACGTTCCGCCATGCCGTCTTCATCCTTTGCCAGATGTGCCAGCTTTTCCAGGAACTCATCCGGCATCTTGATATCAGCCTTTGCCACTTGTCGCCGCCACCTTTCTTGCCGGTATTTCCGTATACATCCCGCGACCCTTTACGTCCTCGATGGAGATGACGCTGAAGCGCTCCCCGCCGCAGACGAGAGTGTGTTCTGTCGTGACCTTAACACCGGGGATGGTACGAAAGCGGAAAAGGTCGGTGGCGTCAGAGAAAGCGGCGAGGTTTGCCCACCGTACAGAGCCGTGCCGGCCTTCCCGGTACACGCGGACGGAAGCGAGGACCCGCTCCTCTTTGGAAGCGAAGCCCTCGCTGTCTTTCGTTCGACAGATTTCGACAATATCCGCCGCAGTATTCATCTTGCCGAAGCTCATACCTGCCACCTCCGGTCCAGACGGAGCAGGAGGTTGACGGTATTCCACACCTGCTGCGCGGCCTGCGGGTTGTCCGCGAAGAAGCCGGCCGTGGAGCCGTCCCTCGACTCATAGAAGTGCGAGGAGAGCATGATCACGGCCTGCTCCGTGGTGGCGGGCATGGGGTTCTCCGAGTACCAGCCTTCTGGGATGTGCTGATAGCTTTCGGCGTAGGAAACGGCCGCGATGATGAAGTTCCGGATCAGATCATCGTCAGCCGTATGGTCGATTATGAGGTTTGCCTTGACTTTCTGAAGCAGTTCATCCATCATCACGGCCTCCTTTACTTCTTCTTTGCCGCCTCTTTAGCAACGGAAACACTTCTCTCGGTTTCCTCCGGAACAGGTGCTTCCTCTGTGTTTATGAGAGGAGCAGCGAGATGCTCGTTGCTGTTGGCACGCAGATAGATTCTGTCATCATCACGGAAAAGGATCACGGTGACAATGGTAGAAAGCGCTCCACTGAAACCGAAGGGCATTCCGGCCATACCGACAACCATATTCTCGCCGTCAGAAGCAGTGGAGAGAACCGTGTACCTGTACCCATTAAGTTCCGCGTTTTTGAACAGAACAGGTTTCTCTCCTGCTGCGGCTCTCTCAAACTGATCAACGGGAAACAGTGCAGTCACATCAAGCGGCGTCTGCATGATTTCGGAAACATCAACATGATTGAGGTCAAAGACCAAAAAGGCGGCGTCGGAGGGAAAGCCGGAAACTCCGGCTCCCTCCTTAAATGCTACATCGCCGCCAATAACAAGACGATCCCCGCCCTGTTCAAAATAGTTCTTTGCGCTGTAGCTCATAGTGATGCCCCCTTACGCCTTCATCTTGAGCAGCTGAATGCCCTCCGGCAGGATGACCTTGCCATCCACACGTTCGGTAGCGACGTAGCCAATCTGGCCGTTGGTTGCGTACAGCTCGTTGAGCCTCTGCACGGTTCTGCCGGCGCGGTCACCGATCCAGTAGTTCTTGAAATCGCCGAAAGCAACGGTGAACGCGCCGCCGGCAACGACAGGAACATAGGGACTGGTATGAAGTTCGTAGCCGAGCAGTCTGTCAGGCTGACCGGCCTGAACGGAAGGCTGCCAGAGGTATGCGCCGTTGCCGTCCTTCAGTTTGCGGATCATGGAGACGGTGGCGTCATTCATGAGGAACTTGGCATTCCTGCGGTAAGGAGACTTCAGCGCATACACGAGGCTGATGAGTTCGTCTGCGGTGATGGCGTTGTTCGCAGCTGCGGTCACGCCTACCTCACCGCCGTTTGCGGTGAAGATGCCAGTGGGCTGATTGATGCCGGTACCGACACAGAACGCCTCTTCCTCGGCAATGCCGAAAGCGCGAGCGAACTCAGCTGCGATGTACTCCTCAAGATCGAACTCGGAGTCCTGCAGAAGCTCGGTGCTGAGACGGATAAGGTCGGTCAGCTTGAAGGCGTCGATCTGCTTCTGACCGAAAGTGGGATTGCTTTCAGTGAACGCCGCGTTCTCAGCAGTCCAGTTCGCCACAGAACGACCGATGGCAAGAGGAATCTTGCGGTCGTGATGCGTAGTGATGACCTTCGCAAGACTACGGATCACATTCGCAGAATCGAGTCCTTTGATAATCTCCTTCTCAAACTCCTCGGGAACAAGGTAGCCGCCATCGGCGTCGACACTCTCGGAGAGGACGTTATGAATAGGCTTTTTGCCGCGCAGGTGTCTGCCGAAATCCTCCTTATAAGCGTTGGAGGCGCGTCCGGTCTTTTCAGGCGCGGTCGGCTTTTCGGGAGCCTCCTTGATGGGCTTGTTGACGGGCTTGCTCAGTTCCGCTTCCATGGCGTCTCTGCGTTCCATGCGGCGGATCTCGTTGGAGAGGTCGTTCAGATCCTGCTCCATTGCGGTATAGGTGGCGTCATCCTCGGCGGACAGGACACCTTTGTCGTTTCTGTGGGTGTCGAGGAAGCCCTCCATGGTAGCCCACAGCTTGGCGCGCTTTTCACGCATTTCGATGATAGTCATGTTCATTACCTCCGTTAGATAAAGTTTTTGATGGTGTCGAGACGCTTTTTGAGTTCGTCAACCGAGCGTCCCTGCGGCTGTTCCGGTTTCGCCGGGGTATCGGGTTCTGCTTTGGGTTCGGGCTTCATCTTCGCGCTGATTTTGTTCAGTAGTGCTGCCTGCACGTTCTTCCTGGAGAACGCATAAGCCGGGATCACAACATCGACAGTCTTTTCATCTGCCAGAATGTCGTCCGCGAAGCCAAGCTCCACAGCCTTGTTTGCGTTCATCCAGGTCTCGGCGTCCATCAGATGCGAGAGCTTCGCACGGGAGAGGCTCGTCTTGATCTCGTAGGCATTGATGATGCTTTCCTTGACCTCGTCAAGCATCTCGATGGCCTTCTCCATATCCGTGTGATCACCCATGGCGATGGTGGCGGGATTATGGATCATCATCATGGCGGTCGGAGCCATAAGGACTTTCGTGCCCGCCATGGCGATGACGGAAGCCGCCGAAGCCGCAATGCCGTCGATTTTGACGGTGACATCGTCCTTATAGTCCATCAGCATGGTGTAGATCTGGCTTGCCGCGATGCAGTCGCCGCCCGGCGAGTTGATCCATACGACGATGGGTCCTGTGCCGGAGAACAGTTCCTCCTTGAACATTGCGGGTGTGATATCATCGTCAAACCAGGACTGCTCCGCAATTGTGCCGTAGAGTTCCAGCTCACGACCTGCCGATCCGCTTTCGTCCGCCTGATTCTTCCACGCCCAGAACTTCTTCTTCTGATTCTTCATCGGTGTTATCCTCCTTTCCGTTTTCGGTCGAATCTGCAAAAGCGCCCGCTCTTGCAAGCGGAAGCATATTGCCGTTGATAAGGTAGAGATCGCCGCCGTCCTCCGCAGGAATGCGATCAAGGTTTTCAAGCTCCCGGATGTCGTTTGCGGACATCCAGCCGTTCTGCCTCGCTGTAGCATACCCGCTCATGCGGCTCTGGTAATCTCCTCTGAGCAGACCCTCCACATTGAACTTCACGAAATACACCTTTTTCTCATCAGCCGTGAGAAGTGTCCTGTGAATGGACTGTTCCCAGCGGATCACCCATGGGTCGAGCGTGTATTTCACGAACTCAAGGGACTGCTGCTCAATATTGGAAAAGCTCGACTTTTCAAGGTCCCCGACCATATGCGGCGGGACTCTGAAAATTCGGGCTATCTCATTGATTTGGAATTTTCTCGTTTCGAGAAACTGCGCCTGTTCCGGTGAGATGGAGATGGGCGTGTATTTCATGCCCTCCTCCAGCACGGCAATCTTGTTGCTGTTCGCCGAGCCTCCGAAGGTCTGCTGCCAGCTCTCTCTTACACGGGAAGGGTCTTTGATCGTGCCGGGATGTTCCAGAACACCGGACGGAGCGGCACCGTTGGCGAAGAACTTGCTGCCGTATTCCTCCGTGGCGATGGCGAGACCGATGGCGTTTTTCGCCATAGCGATGGGACTGTACCCGACAAGCCCGTCGAAGCCCAGTCCGGGGATGTGCAGCACATCAGATGGGTGGAGAGTTACGGTATATCCGCCGTCCTTCGGAAGTTCGTCCTGCGATTTCTGGTAAGTGTAGTACAGCTGACCGTCCTCGTCCCGGCTGACCGTCATCTTGTTCGGCATCAGCGGGTACAGCGCCACGATCTCGCCCTTGCCGTTGCGGATGATCTGCGCATAGGCGTTGCCCCACAGGAGCAGGTGCGTCATGAGCGTTTCCCGGAAGACGAAAGAACTCATCTCCGGATTCGGCTCGTCATGCAGAAGCTGATACAGCGGATGGTCGATGGCTTTTTCCTTACCGCCGTCCTCTTTGTATCGGTACATATGGAGTGGAAGTCCCGCAATAGCCTCTGACAGGATTCGGACACAGGCGTACACAGCCGTCATCTGCATGGCGCTCCGCTCGGTCACGACCTTGCCTGAACTGGAGTTTCCCATATAAAAGGCGTAGCGTGAACCGACCGTACTGTTGTGAGGCTTGTCTCTGGATTTGAATAGACCTTTGAAAATGCCCATATCTCATCACCGTCCTTTACAAAAATAAAAGACCGCGCGTGTCGTACACGCTCTCGGTCTGGTCAGCGCCGCATCGAATGGCGCGGTCAAGAGCCATGATGGTCGCTATGGCTCCGTCTATCTTTTCGGTCGATTTCTCCTTGTCCGCCTTGATATTTCCGGTGGGGTCGGTGCGGATGTAGATGTTGTCCATCATCCACCGAAGCACCGGGTGACCGCCGTGGGCGATCTTCTGCTCAAGGGTCAGCTTCATCAGTTCCTTTGTCGGCGGGGACATATCCTTGAATCCCTGCCCGAAGGGAATGACCGTGAAGCCCATGTTCTCAAGATTCTGCACCATCTGGATCGCCCCCCAGCGGTCGAAGGCGATCTCCCGGATGTTGAAGCGTTCGCCCAGGCTCTCGATGAACTTCTCGATGAAGCCGTAGTGGACGACGTTGCCCTCCGTGGTCATGACGAAGCCCTGTCGCTCCCACAGGTCATATGGCACGTGGTCACGTCGGACGCGCAGTTCAAGAGTCTCCTCCGGCACCCAGAAGTACGGAAGGATGACATATCTGCCATCATCCTCTTCGGGTGGGAACACCAGGACGAACGCCGTGATGTCGGTCGTGGAGGACAGGTCAAGACCGCCGTAGCAGACGCGGCCTTCCAAATCGTCCTCGGAGACCGGGAACGCGCAGGCGTCCCATTTCTCCATCGGCATCCATCTGACCGACTGCTTAACCCACTGATTGAGACGGAGCTGCCTGAAGGCGTTCTCCTCGCCGGGGTTCTGCTGCGCGGACAGGCAGGCCGCTTTGACCTTGTCGATGCCGACCGTGATGCCGAGGGACGGGTTCGCCTTCTTCCAGACTTTGGGGTCTGTCCAGTCCTCATCTTCGGCGGCGCCGTAGATGACAGAATAAAAGGTCGGGTCGATCTTTCGCCCGGCCTGGATATCAAGAGCCTTCTGATGCACCTCCCAGCAGATGGAGTTGGTGTCGTTGCCGGCCGTGGTGATCAGGAAGTAAAGCGGCTGCATCCTCGCGTCGCCGGAGCCCTGGAGCATGACGTCAAAGAGCTTCCGGTTCGGCTGCGTGTGCAGCTCGTCGAAGATCACGCCGTGGGTGTTGAAGCCGTGCTTGTTCGCCACATCCGCCGAAAGCACCTGGTAGGAGGAGTTGGTCGGCTTGTAGACCAGCTTCTTCTGCGACTCCAGGATCTTCACACGCTTGGAGAGCGCAGGACAGAAGCGGACCATGTCGACGGCGACGTCAAAGACGATCTTCGCCTGGTTGCGGTCGGCGGCGCAGCCGTAGACTTCGGCGCGCTCTTCACCGTCGCCGCACAGGAGCAGAAGCGCCACAGCGGCGGCCAGTTCCGACTTGCCCTGCTTCTTGGGGATCTCAATGTAGGCGGTGTTGAACTGGCGGTAGCCGTTCTCCTTGACCACGCCGAAGAGATCCCGGATGATCTGTTCCTGCCAGTCGATGAGTTCAAACGGCTTTCCGGCCCAGGTGCCTTTCGTGTGGCAGAGGGACTCGATGAACATCACGGCGTAGTCGGCGGCTTCCTTATTGTAACGGGAGGTCTTCGCCATGAACTTCGTGGGTGTGTATTTCTTCAGCTTTCGCACGGGTGACCTCCTTTCTGAAAGCATAAAAAATGAGCCTCCGCCGGCGTCCGGCGGGACCCTTCATAACGAGGAACAGAGCCGCGAGGCTCCGGTTCCGCGGGTATTCACTTACCGTTGTTTACTGTTTCATCGCCCAGGCGATGGCGTGTCCTTCATCCGTAAACTCGACCTCGCTTGCGGCGTAAAGCCCGATCGTGCCTTCGCAGGAAAGGTCATCGTCCAGATGCTCGTAGACCGCGCCGAACCAGCAGGGCTTGTTCTGACCGTTGTACCAGTACCCGGCGAGGAGTACCTTGTCTCCGAAGTTCAGGACCTTGCTCCAGCGGGTCTCCAGGTCCTCCGGGGTGGTAGGATGCGGCAGCCTGTACTTTCTCATCGCTTCGTTGATCGTCATCGTTCGTCCCTCCTTAAAAAGCCTTCGCGATCCAGCGTCCATGCTTACGGCTCTTGCTGAAAAGGTAGGTGGTTCCGTTGACCTCAAGGTAGCGGTCGTTGACAATGCAAACATCGTGTCCCAGGCTCTCCATGTGGCGGTAGGCTCTGTGCGCCAGCTCCTTAACGCTGATCCCGAAGCCGAAGCCGTCGAGGTAGTTCTGAAGTTCGGTCATTGTGTTTTTCTCCGTTCGTTTTGGTACTGTATATATCACTCTAAACGGAGAAAATAGCAAGTCATTTCTGCGAGAAATATCAACATATTCTGCACAAATATCGAAGACTGGAACTGTGTATGTTATTCCTGGGTGTGGCGGCGGATCGTCTCGATGATTCGCTCCTGCTCCTCGGCTCCGACGCCGATGGATTCGAGCGCCTGCCGGGTTCCACAGTCAGGACAGATGAGGGTTTCGTTGTCCGTCCTTGAAAGAGCCGGATGCTCGTGGTAGACCTTGCCGCAGAGCGGGCAGACCGCCGTTCTGATGATGTTATCCTTCATTTTCACATTCCTCCACGCATTTGTCGTAGGCGTCGAGCAGCACGTTCCTGTCGAAACCGAAGGTGTCGTAGCCCTCCAGGCAGGTCCTCATGTAGTAGTTGCTCGGAATCCCGATGGGCCGCTCCTCGTGCATGATGTACGCGAAGGCGGTCACCACCCGGTTCAGCCCGGTTCGGATGCCCTTGTACCGCACCTTTATGTCCTTCTTGTAGTAAAAACTCGGAAAGCCCTCGTAACGGTCGAGCGCTTTCTCGTCGGTTTCGGTGACCTCCCAGATCACTACGGGTACGGAACCTTTCTCGTTCCGTTCGATGGTGAGGTAGGAACCCGTCTTGCTTCCCTTGAACAGCAGCTCCCAGCCTTTGAGGGTGGCTGTGCCGAGGATCGTCGCACGGGGGCAGCGCATCCGCATCTGCGTAACATTGAGGTTGCTGCCGTAGGCGATGTAGTACCGTTTTGCCATATTCTTTACCGTCCTTTCCGAAGGGGATACCCTTCTACCACCTTAAGACCGCCGGAGCGGTCAAAAGCGTGGGCCTCTGGGCTGCTTCCTTCAAGCGGCCGCACGTCCGTGGCGGAAGGCAGTGTCGCCGGAAAGGTTGCGGGTCAGGAAGTCTCTCGCGGTTGCGAACTCCTCGCCGATGAAGCCCAGGCGAAGGAGCCAGGTTCTCATCGCGTACTTGGGGTTCTCGTTCTGCTGGGGCTTGGGGCTTGCCGTTAGCACGTCCTTCGCCATCTGGCTGAGCGCGAGGCAAAGCTGAATGTAGCTCTTGAGCTGCCCTGCGTGGATGCCGCCCCTGCGCTCGGCGGTCGGCTCGTCGAACTGAAAGAGCCGGAACTCAACGGTGCCCTTGGTGAAGGTGGCGTGGTAGTTGAGCATATGGTAGCGGCTGTCGTTGTAGTGCTGCGTTCTGCCGTAGTTCGCGCCTTGGCTCGTGTACCAGATGTCGGCGAGGCTTGCCATCGTCCTGGGCTTCTTCGCGTTGACCATCCGCAGGAAGTTCGGGTCGACCGTCCGGCAGTAACGGCGGATGCGGCCGCTGTCCAGCTTGAGGGCTTCGGCGATTAGGCTTTCGTGGCTTGCCATGATGTTGGCAAGGTTGCGGAGCGTCTGCGGTGTGTGGCCGTTCGCGCCGATATGGATGTGGACTCCGCAGCCCCGGCTGGCGTCGCTCTTCGCACCGTTGCGGCGAAGCTGGCGGCAAAGCTCCTGCAGGGTCTCGATGTCGCCGTAGGTCAGGATCGGGGTGACCAGTTCGCACTTTTCACTGTCCGGCCCCTGGATGCTGACGTCCCGCTGGAACTTCCACTCGCGTCCCTGTGCGTCCCATGCGCTCCAAGTGTAGTAACCGTTGCGGTGGGCGGTATCTTCGCAGCGTCCCGTTCCGAAGAACTCGGCGGCAACCTTTGCGGCCTTGCTGCGGGTGATGCTGTTCATCTCGACCTCGACCCCGATGGTCTGCTTCTTCATCTCGGTGATCTGTCTTTCGGTTCGTGCGTTCATGGTGTCTGCCTCCTTGAAAAGCCTTTGTTTTCCGTGGGTTTTCTCCCTTGCGGTACTGTATATATCACTCTAAAAGCCTGGAATATCAAGTCATTTCCGCGACATATACAGCACAAATATGAGGCTCTTTTTCGGGGCTGAATTGTGTACATTACGGGTCGATCTTCCGCACGATATCTTCGCCGTAGACCACGTTCAAACCGCTGCCGTTGTCCCATCTCATGAGAAGGGAGCCGGTGTCGTCCACGCCGATCACCGTGCCAAGTGTCCCGGCGGGAGGAGCCTGTCGATCGTCCATTCGCACCAGCTTGACACGAGTGCCAGCCGGATACTGACTGCGTACCCGTTCGACCGTTTCCTTACTCGGAAATCGCATCATCGACATCTCCTTTCCGACCGCCTTTGAATGCAGAAGAACCGGAAAGGTTCTTCTGCAGGATCTTTCGTTCGGTCTTGTATTCCGCGCCGATGAAGCCGAGCCTGAGAAGAAAGCATCGGAATGCGTACCTTTCGCTTTCGACTTCCTTTTCCTTTGCCGTCACCCGTTTGGCGTTCTTCGCCATATTGCATAGTGCGGTCACAAGGTGCGTGTAGGCCTTGACCGACTCGGCGTCCGTTTCTGCGAACCAGGAAAAGGTGATCTTTTCATCCGTCACTTCAATCGGAAGACTGTCCGCGCCGAGCGCTTTCTTTATAAGACCGGCTTTGCTGTCGACCAGCTTTTGCAGGTTCTCGATTGCCGCGTCCGTGAGAAGCGTTCTCGGCACTGCGATCTCAAGCCTGTCTGTTCGCGCCTGTGCCGCCGCTGTCGGCTCTTCAACCGAATCATCTTCCACGGGCTCGAACTCGAAACCGGCCGCCGAAATCGCCTCCAGAAGCCCTTCGACTTCTTCGCTGTCGGTTCTGTCGCTGAAGGACAGGGTTCCGTCTCTGTCGACAGTGTAAAGGTCGATCTTATACGCCATGCTCGGCATTCCGAGGTATTTCGGTTTGACCTCAAGAAACTGACCGATAGTTTGAACCAGACGCTTGCGCTCGGTTCCGCTTACGTTGTACCTGATTTCCATGTGGGGTTACCTCCTTGTTTTTTGGTAGTACATATATCACTCTGAATGCCTGAAATAGCAAGGGGTATTCTCACATTTCCACCGACAAAATCTGTGGAGATTTCAGTCCTCGAACTGGTCATAGTACACGATGCCGGCGAGAACGAAACAGACGCATGGGAGCGCCACGCCGTTGCCCCACAGCTTGTATTCCGCAGAGTCTGACTGCGGATCTTTCAGCCACTTGACGATCTGGGCGTCCGACTTCGGTTTCGTCACCGATCCTGTCAACTGGCGGTGTGTCTCAAAGACCTCTCTCCAGAACTCTATATCCTCCTCAGTCGGCTCTTCCGTCCCAAGGTCGGCGCACCACCAGTCCGGAAAACCCTGGAGTCTGGCACACTCTGTCGGCGTGAGCCTGCGGACGATGTAGTACGGCTCTTCCGAAACTGTCGGAGGGTCTTTATAGTCCGTAGCGACAAGCGTGTTCACCATATTCTCTTCGGCAAGGGTGTGGAAAGAACTCTTGCTCGTGGAGTACACGGGATGCGCCACGGCACCCGGTCCCTTTGCCAGCATCGGCGGTTCGACCTCCGCTTCGATGCACGGAGCGAACTGCGCGTTCTGCCCCATGTTATAGGTGGCGCGGTCGATACCGTAGGCTACGGCGTGACGGTCGGTAGCATCGAGAGTAAACGAAACGTCCTCATTCACTCCGCTGCCCTGCGGGCCGTTCTCGTCCTTTCTTCCGATCATGCTGCCCTGCAGGACATAGGTCTGCTGCTTCATTCCAGGTTCCGCAGAGAGACAAGCAGATTTTTCGCCGAGGTCGCGCACCTCGTCGCGCTGGTTCTGTGCGAACGCCACGACAGCCATACCGCCCTGGTTACAGGAGGGATTGCCGCCGTTGGCGTCGAGCGTCCGGGTGGTGTCAGCCTTATAGAATCCGCTGTTCGGGTTGTCCGACTTCATGGCGTTGGAGTCCTTGGCACAGATGCCGTAGACGGTCGGAACAAAGAGCGTCTGATCGTTGTTGGTGGCGAGGGTCGCCGACTTGTCCGTCTGGATGAGCGGTCCCTTGCCGTCGCCTTCACAGCCGCAGCGGATCTTCATGACGAGAGGCACGTTGTTGTCGCCGGTCCCCATGCGGGAGGTCAGCGTCTGCACCTTGCCGTCTTCGGAGACCGTCACCCGGCTGTCGGTCGGATGGTTCTCCACGGCGATGGCGTCCGGCGCGTCCAGAACTACGGGAGGATGCCCGTCCATCTGGGAACGGAGCGTTCCCGTGACGTCCTCTGACACAGCCATGAAACTGCCGCCCTGGTCGTTCAGGACCATAACGCCGTTCCAGCCGGTCGACATCCCGCAGTTCACGCCGAGAGTGGCGGCGACGTCAGCTATCGCGCCGTTGCAGCCATCTGTGCCGACGCCTGCCGGATGAGTGCCTTCTTCAGCAGTTCCGGCAGCTCCTTGCCACGAACGGAAGCCCTGCGGAGTATACCCAGACAGGCCTTCTGACTCAAACAGTACTTTTCCGGCACGCTGGCCTGCAAGATCTGCGACAAGGTAGATGCGTTTTCTGCGCTGGGGGACTCCCCAGTATTGAGCATCAAATACCCGCCATGCGATTGTGTGATCGTCTGCCAGGATACATCCGGCGTTCGGCCACCTCGCAGGTCGAGGAGTATCAGCTTCGGGGGCTTTGATTTTGCGGATCTCATCGAGGACGGCTTTGAAGTCAGCGCCGCCGTTCGACGAGAAGGCGCCGGGGACGTTTTCCCAGCACAGCCAGGTCGGATATCGTCCATTGGTAGCTTCCCTCATTTCTTTCGCGATTCGGACGGCTTCATAGAAAAGGTTCGAGCGGGACCCGTCCAGTCCCGCTCTGCGTCCCGCCACGCTCATGTCCTGGCAGGGGCTTCCGAAGGTGATGATGTCCACAGGCTCAAGGTCCGCGCCGTTGAGCCGGGACACATCTCCGTAGTGTTTCATAAAGGGCAGCCGCTTCGTGGTCACCCGGATGGGAAACGGTTCGATCTCCGAAGCCCACACGGGCGTGATCCCGGAGATCATTCCGCCGAGCGGAAAGCCGCCCGATCCGTCGAACAGACTGCCGAGGGTGAGGTTACTGCTCATCGGGGAGTTCCACCTCCTTGACAAGGTCGGCATACGGAATCGTCTGACCGCCGCGCTCCACAAAAATATCCTCCGGGGCGATGCCGTTCTCTACGGCGCGCCGGAGGATGACGGACGCGTATTTGCCGTCCAGTTCCATCATGAAGCAGGCGCGGTTCATCTGCTCACAGGCCATCATCGTGGAGCCGGAGCCGCCGAAGGTGTCCACCACGATGGCGTTCTCCTGCGTGGAGTTCCCGATAGGATACGCCAGCAGGTCGAGCGGCTTGCTCGTGGGGTGATTGGCGTTGCGCTTCGGCTTGGCGAAGTTCCAGACGGTGGTCTGCTTGCGGTCGGAGAACCAGGGGTGCTTCCCGTTCTGGAGGAAACCGTACAGCACGGGTTCGTGCTGCCACTGATAATCCGAGCGGCCGAGGACGAGAGAGTCCTTCACCCAGATACAGCATCCGGCGAGATGGAACCCGGCGTCCACGAAAGCGCGCCGGAAGTTCAAGCCCTCTGTGTCGGCATGGAACACATAAGCCGAGCCGCCTTTCTCCAGATGGTCGGCCATCCGCTGAAACGCCGAGAGAAGGAACTGATAGAACTCCTCGTCCTTCATGGAATCGTTCTGGATAGTCAGCCCACTCGCGCTCTTGAAGGATACGCCGTAGGGCGGGTCGGTCACGATGAGGTTTGCGCGTTTGCCGTTCATCAGTTTCGCCACATCATCTTCAGACGTGGCGTCGCCGCAGACGAGACGGTGCCGGCCGACCGTCCACACATCTCCGGGTTCCACAAAGGAGGCTTTCTCCAGAGCGGCGGACAGGTCGAAGTCGTCATCTTCCACATCTTTCTCACCATCGTCGAAGAGGTCGGCAAGCTCGTCCGCGTCGAAGCCCGTAAGCAGCGGGTCGAAATCGGCAGCCTGCAGAGCCTCGATCTCCACGCGCAGGAGTTCCTCGTCCCACCCGGCGTCCATCGCCATACGGTTGTCGGCGATGATGTACGCCTTCTTCTGGGCTTCGGTGAGATGGTCGGCAAACACACAGGGGACCTCGGTGATGCCTTCCTCCTTCGCCGCGAGGATGCGGCCGTGACCGGCGATGACGCCGTAGTCGCGGTCGATGATGACGGGGTTTATAAAACCGAACTCCCGCAGAGAAGACCGCAGTTTCACGATCTGCTCCGGGGAGTGGGTGCGCGCGTTATTTACATACGGCACCAGCTTCGCGATGGGCACGAGCTGGAGTTCGGTGGTGGTCTTCATCGGACAAGCCCCCATTCAGCGAACTTCTCGAAGCCGCCGAGGCTCTCGATGTAGTTTCGACAGATTTCGACAATTTCCGCGTAGGGCCTGCCGTCCACGGTATCGTCGCCGATGGCGCAGGCAAGCTGCACGGGGCTGTCGGTCTCCTGGGCTTTGAGCCAGGCATACACATTCACGGACACATCCGCCTTGGACAGATCCTTGCCGTGCAGACCGCCGCCTGTGACGGAGTCGGCCATGTCGGAGCCGAGTTTGCGGTTGGTGGCGCCGGAGTCGACGTCCGTGCCGCCCGTCCAGTCGCCTAGGGGGTTGATCTCCGCGTCCGGGTAGACCTCGCGCAGATGGGCGGTCCCGGCGTTGCTCTGACAGATGATCAGGCGTTCGCCGTCAAGGATATACTTGCCGTCGCGGCCGTACACGCCATACAGGAACTTCGCGATATCCGTCAGACGGTTCTGCTCCTCGGTGACGGGCATCCCTTTGAAGATGCCGTTGTCGCCGCAATGGACCCCGTCCGTCTGGTTGTCGGAGAGGTGCGCGTCCTGCGGGACTTCGATATAATTCGACAGAATACGATCTCCGGCGATGCGGTGAACGATGGCCGCAGCTTCCTCGTCCGTGATGTGGACGGAGGTCTCCGCGATGATGTGACAGACGCCGTGACCGATAAGCACCTCCACGGCAATCTTCGGATTTGCGTCTCTGGTGTAAGCCAGGTCGACAAGCGCGCCCGCGATGCGGTCAGCCACCTTGTCGGGGTGCGAGGGATTTACTTTCTCAAACATGGTTCTCATCCTTTCCTTGCCCGAAGCAATCTTTCCATGAGGTCGTCCTGCGGGGAGACCTCGCCGTAGTCCGTGGAGCAGTTGTCCTTCACGATCTGGAAGATCTCGTTCCACAGCCGCACGGCCTGGTTCATGTAGTTGATGCCGATATTGATGAACGGAGACGGTATCGGTTTCTGCGTGGTGGGGTGCTTGGAGAGGAAGCCCATGCGGTTGGTCATCTCCTCGCACTGTATCCACCGGGCGGAACACATGGCGTACCGCTCCAGGAGCTGGGGCGAGACCTTGGAGGCGCATCCGATCTTCTTCAGCCACTCCCAGGTCTCGGTGTAGATCTCCTCGGCCTGCAGCTGACTGCCGTCTCGCTGCTCCGCCGAAAGAAAATCGTGGGGCTTCGGCATATCGACACCCTCGACTTCGGGAATGTCCAGGACTTCAAGCCGTCTGCCGCCGGGATTGCCGTTCTCGGCCTTCTCTTTGACAGCGGTTTTCTTCCTTCCCGCACCGGGTCTCGCGCCGCCGCGCCCGCCTGTGTTGTTCGATTTTGTTGGCACTTTCTCACCTCCAATGTCCCGGGACCTTTAATTACCCTTTTGAAATCGCTTTTTTCGCGCACGTGACCCCAGGCCGCTGCCCGCCGTGAAGGACCCGGAGATTTGAACGGGCCCTCCCGGAGGAGAGTCAGACCTGTATTTGAGACAGGAAGTCAGCGGTCGCCGAGTTCACGGTGCAGCTTCGTGTGGCACGACTGGCAGAGGCTCATAAGGTTGCTTTCCCTGTGGTCGCCGCCCTTGCTGATCGGTAGGATGTGATGCACCTCCTCGACGGGAGTCAGCCTGCCTTCTTTCAGACACATCTCACAGAGGGGGTGGGTCTGGGCATAGCGGTCACGGATGCGTTTCCATGCGCGGCCGTACTTCTTGTTCACGTCAGCCGCGCGCTCGTACCTGTTGTAGCGGTCGCGCTCGACCTTCGTGTGTTCGGCGCAGTACTGACCGCCGTCCACGGCAAGCCTCGGACAGCCGGGGTGTCCGCAGGGACGGTTCGGCTTCCTTGGCATCAGCGTCGCCTCCATCTGCGAAGCTTCTCCCGGAGCCAGTAGCGAATGATGTACCAGCATTGTTCAAGGTATCCGACTTTTCTGTAGCTCATAAAGGGTTCTCCTTTGCGGGGCACAAGAAAAGCCCCACAGGATTGCTCCCGTGAGGCTCGTTTCGTATGCACTTTTTCATACTATCATTATATCTCTTTTCCATGTGCCAAACTACGGCAAAGTGTGCCAACTTTACTCCGGCACCGAAATATTTCTCAGAGCCGAGGCGTGAATGCGGTGTACCGTCCTGTCGGAGACGCAAAGCATGGAGGCAATCTGCTCCCATGTGTGGTTGTCAAGATAGCGGTAGGTCAGAAGCAGCCGCTCTTCACGATTCTCCACCTTTTCGAGAGACTCCGTGATCTTCTTTTTCAGAACTACCAGATCGCAGAGTTCACGATGGATCTTCTGCTCCATCTCCATGATGTCATCCAGATAGCGGACGAATGGTGGGTCGGGATTTCTTGAGGTCTGTACACGCTCTCCGAAATTCGGGCCGGATATCCGTGTCGCCAGATCACGAAGCCGCTCCAGTTCCTCCACGTCAGAATCGATCAGTTCATTCAGCCTGTAGGCCTGATTTAGAAATTCTTTTGCTGTCATAGCCATACCTCCGGGATATTTGTAAATTCCCTCGGATTGACTCTCATTGTCTCAGATTTGCCTTGACTGCCTCAATTAAAGCGGACTGCGTACAGTCCTTCTTCTGGAGGGCTTTGAGGATTCGCTCATCTATGGTGTCTTCAGCCACGATATGCTGAACAACCACGGTTCCCGATGTCTGCCCCTGACGCCACAGCCTCGCCACGGTCTGCTGATACAATTCCAGCGACCAGGTCAGACCGAACCACACAAGGGTCGAGCCTCCGCTCTGAAGATTCAGACCGTGTCCCGCCGAAGCCGGGTGGATAAGAGCAACCGGCAGTTCGCCTCCGTTCCATTTGCGGATACTCGCTTGGGTATCCAGCCGCGAAAACGGGATATGCAGCTTATGGAGCCTTTCGCTGATACGGTCCAAATCGTGCCGAAACCAATAGGCCACCAGCAGCGGATTCCCGTTCATGCTCTCGATAATGTCCTCAAGGGCGTCGAGCTTGCGCTCATGGATACCCAGCACCTTCTGCGTATCGGTATAGATCGCTCCATTCGCCATCTGAGAGAGCTTGCCGGAAAGGGCGGCGGCGTTTGCGGCGGTTATCTCGCCGCCCGGAAGCTGAAGAACGAGGTCTTCGCACATATCGTCGTATTTTCGGCGTTCGTCCTCCGATAGATTGACGATATGATTGGCGCTGACCAGTTCCGGCATCTTCAGATGATCGTTTGCCTTCATGGATATCGTGATATCCGAGATTTTCTCGTATATCCGCTTTTCCGCACCGGGCAGGGGCTTGTAAGAGTAGACGATTTGACCGTTCATCTTATCCGGCTTGAAATATGCCGTTCGATACTGCCCGATAAAGCGGCCGAGCCGTTCTCCCATGTCCAGAAGCAGGAACTCCGCCCACAGATCCATCAGCCCGTTTGCAGTCGGCGTTCCCGTCAGCCCCACAATGCGCTTCACTTTGGGCCTGACCTTCATAAGGCTCCTGAACCGCTTTGCCTGGTGGTTCTTGAAGGAAGAAAGCTCGTCAATCACCACCATATCGTAATCGAAGCGGGTGTTTTCGATCATCCACTGCACGTTCTCGCGGTTGATGATGTAGATATCAGCCTTTTTCCGCAATGCGGTAAGCCGCTCCTGCTCCGTGCCGACAGCAATGCTGTATCTGAGATCGGTCAGATGATCCCATTTCGCGATCTCGTCGCTCCATGTGGTTCTGGCCACCCGAAGAGGCGCTATAACAAGGATTTTGTGCACCTCAAAACTGTCAAACAGTAGATCGTTCAGCGCAGTCAGGGTAATCGCCGTCTTGCCAAGTCCCATATCAAGCAGAATCGCCGATATGGACTTTTTTTCAATGTAGTCGATGGCGTATTTCTGATAATCGTGCGGTATAAACTTCATTCGGCTTCACCTCCAATCTCCCGCAGGATGGTTTCTATCTGCTCCGCGTTGTCAAGGACATACACACGGAAGCCCAGCCGCCAAAGAAGGCGGTGTCTTGAAGTTTGCAGCGGTCTTGGCTTTTCGCCGGTAGCCTTTACCTCGACGAAGCCTATCCGGCCTCCCGGCATCAGCACCATGCGGTCGGGCATCCCGTCGAAGCCGGGCGATACGAGCTTTGGTGCGATGCCGCCAGCCGCCCTGACCGCTTTTACGAGTTTCTGTTCGATGACCTTTTCTCTCATAGGATTTTTTCCACAGGGTCGGCAAGATCAAATACCGCATAAGTGGCAGAGAGAAAGTCACGGATGACTTTGCCTTTGTAGGTCAGCTCAACTTTCCCTCCGGCGTGGACAGCGTAACTGCCGTGATGGTCGATGATTGAAACAAACTGACCTCTGTACTGGCGATAGTAGCATCTGTCGCTCTGCCGCCATGCTTTGCTGACGAAATTCCTGCGGCGCTTCGCGCGATTCCGCATCAGGCGCTCACGCTCTCTGGCCCTGAGAATATCGCCCTCCATGATGCCGGCGCAGATACAGCCGACAGTGACAGGCTCGAAATACTGCTCGTGCTGCATGATGTGTTCATAGCGAACGTTGCTGCACCCGCAGAGTTCGCATTCGGAAAGCGGCGCTTCCGGGTCATCCTCGCGGACATCTACGACGTCGGCACAGTACCAACCATGCAAAGGTGCGCCCCATTCCTTCAAACGACGCAGACACTTTGCCAGATATCTTTTGTCCATATTGTCCGCGCCGTTGATAGTGATCGTGTTCATTGAAAACCTCCTGTTTTACTGGCTTTTCGGTGTTTTGTCCTTTTGTCACATTTGTCCCCATGTCTGTTGGTGGAGAGAGGGGTAAATACCTGTATATAAA
>ERZ1034844.88-NODE-88-length-50007-cov-32.562180_pt1 | contig 50007 bp, 43 predicted proteins | sample MGYA00520594_ERZ1034844 | MGnify/ENA primary metagenome ERZ1034844 (study PRJEB33766, sample SAMN09781733) | gut metagenome | biome: gut microbiome | host: Homo sapiens | place: Madagascar | study: EMG produced TPA metagenomics assembly of the PRJNA485056 data set... | reverse complement strand
TTCCAGGTGCGAGGATATTCACACACCTAAGAGTCGGCTGCCGCGGTACAGAGCGTCCTGTTGGTGTTCCGGACTTCCAGGTGCGATAAACCACGCGCACCTGAAACATCATTCGGCTGACAGCCAGCGAGTTGGCGTTCCAGGTGCGAGGATATTCACACACCTAAGAGTCGGCTGCCGCGGTACAGAGCGGGTTCGCGGCAGGCTATGTGACGGCGTTTCTTCAGCTTGTGGCTCAGATTCAGAACCCTACGGTCCAGCTGAGCAGGCAGGTTCCGGCGTCACAGGCCACGCGCCGCAACCTGTCCTACGTGCCGCAGGGGAACACCTTGTTCAGCGGTACGGTACGCGAGAATCTGAGGATGGGGAATCCAGAGGCCACTGACGAGGAAATGATCTCCGACATTGGCTGTCCTCAGGACGGTTCCCGCCGGCGATCCTCCATCGACCCCCTCAAGAACAACCGAGTCAACTCCGCCGACTATGAACGGAAGCATGCTCTCCCCTTTCGCGGGGACCGTGACCTTCTTTCCTTCCCGCAGCAAGGCGATGACCTCCTCGAAGAAAGTGTCGTTGCTGACAATTAATTTTTCCATTGAAAAACAGCTTCTGAATCCAAGATACAAAAATATTTTGAAATTACGGGCAAAAGGATTAAATTTGCAGTCCGTTTTGGAATATATAAAAAATTAGTAGATATGAAAAGGACATTTCAACCATCCAGACGCAAGCGCGTGAACAAGCACGGATTCCGTGAGAGAATGGCCACCGCCAACGGTCGCCGCGTACTCGCTTCCCGTCGCCGCCACGGACGCAAGAAGCTGACAGTATCATCTGAGGACAGGTGGTAGTCAAGTCAGTCTGACGACGTTTAGAGACAGGTCTATCAGGCCTGTCTTTTTTGTTGAGCTTATTCATTATGGACATCGACGAGAAATACATGACGGAAGCCCTCAAGGAAGCTCAGCTGGCCTTTGAGGAGGACGAGATCCCCATCGGGGCGGTGATAGTATGCCGTGGCAGGATCATAGCCCGGGGCCACAACATGACCGAAAGGCTCCATGACCCCACGGCGCACGCCGAGATGATCGCCATCACCGCCGCCACAGAAGCCGTCGGCGGTAAATATCTGAATGACTGCACACTGTACGTCACCGTGGAGCCATGCAACATGTGCTCCAGCGCGCTGAACTGGGCACAGATCGGCCGCATAGTCTATGGAGCACTCGATCCCAAGCGGGGATATTCATTGTACTTCCCTTCCCTGCTCCACCCCAAGACACAGGTTCAGGCCGGAGTCCTCGCCGAGGAGTGCTCCGCCCTGATGACCGACTTCTTCAAAGGGAAACGTTGACAGACGCCACGAGCGAGTATATTCAAGAATCCCGCTTGCAGAGAGGCAGATGTCCTTCCACGAGCGGGATTCATTGTGATTCGCGCTTCTACAGCACCCGAAGCGTAGGGAATCAGAAAGTGAGCCTGAACAGATCGCCCTGGGCCTGGATGTAGAGGTCGCCCTTGTAGTAGGCGCAGTCCTCGAGCTCACCGAAGGTGGCTTTCGTCAAATCGATGACATTCTGCATGGTGCGGGTGTTCAGATTCCAGACGTAGAGGATCGAAGGCTGCTTCTCCTTGCCGAAACCGGTAGGCATGAAAAGCTGGCCGTTCTTGATGAAAAGGCCCTGGCCGATCGGATTGAAATGAGTCTGGTAGGTGTCCTCGATCAGATAATTCTCCAACAAATCATCCTTTGTCAGGGTCACGAGGCCGTCCGTGGACTCGTTCAGTTTCGGGATGCGGAACTTCACGATGCGGTGACGGTTCAGGGCGTTGGTGTTGTCAACTGTGTTGCCGTAACCGTAAAGGTAATTGTTGTCCGGATCGATGACCCACTGAAGGGCGTAGCCAAAAAGATGGTCGGTGTCCTTGAAGTAGATCGTCTGGACCAGTTCGGATGACTTGAGATCATTGGCTACACGCTCGATGTAAAGCACGTCCTTGCGTCCGTTGATCGGATTCCTGTTGCACTGGCTGACGTACAGAAGCGGGAAACGGTCATCCTTGTCATAGAACGTGCGGCCGAAAGTGGCCACATTGGCATGGTTCACCTTGTCGTAGCTGGCAAGCTTGAACGGCTTGCACTCTCTGGTGATCTTCTCTCCGTCAATCTTATAGACGGTCAGCCAACCGGAGTTCTGGCAGCTGAAGATGTAGTCTCCCCAGATGTCCATCCCCTGGTAAGCCTCCTTGTCGGTGCCCTGAAGCTTGAGCAGATGGTCGCACTTGAACGTGTGCTCGGTAAGGTTAACGGGCGCTCCGGTGTAAGTGTACTGTCCGGAGGTCGCCGGCTGCGCCATCAGCGCCGCGGGAAGCAGCAATGACGCCAAAAGAATATATCCTTTCATATTCATAAAAATTTGATGGTTTGATTTCAGTCCGGCATTCCGCGCAGAAGGTCGCCCAGATAAGGCAGAAGGGTGAACAGCAGGAAGGCTTTGTCCTTGGCCAACGCCACCCTAAGCTGCTTCAACGCGGAATATATGTGGTTCTCAACGGTGCTGAGGGAGATCCCGAGCCTCGCGCTGATGTCCTTGTTCGGAAGGTCTTCGATGTAGCTCATCATGAAGACCTCGCGGCACTTGGGCGGCAGGCTGGTGATGGCATCCTCGAGATTCTTCCTCAAGTCCTTGTCGAACAGGTTCCTTATGACTGGATTGCGCTCGGGATCACCACCCTCAAGGCAGAGAACCGCGATCCGGGCATCATTCCATTCCTTGTACTGGCGCGACAGATTCTCTTTCCTAAGATAGTTCATCGCCCTGTTATAGACAGATTTCATAAGATACCCCCTCGCCGAAGTCCCTTCCGACAGTCTCTCACGGTTTTTCCAGAACGAGAACAGCACATCCTGCACAGCGTCATCCGCCCACTCCTCCGGCAGGAAGATCCTGGCATACGACATCAGCACAGGCAACTCTTCCTTGCAGAAGTCGTTGAAAGCCTCTCTGTCGCCATTCTGTATTCCGGTTATTAATTCTGTACGGTTCATAAAAAGCCTTGGTGAGCGCAAAAATAGTCAATAAAATCGAATCCTAAGTCTCGACAAGGACAAAAAATGCCTTTGCGGAAAATAATCACGTTTTCATTAGGTGATTTCTTCATAAAGTGTGTATAATAATTGACAGACATAATTAATGCGATCAGAAAATGGAAATTCCAGAAGAGATACTCAGGCTCGTGCACCGCTATCTCAGCGGAACCGCGACCGACGACGAGAAATCCGCCCTCGTCGAGTGGCTGGAGGCAAGTCAGTCCAACCGGGAGGATTTCGCCGCTTTGTCAGCGATGCGCAACGCCTCGTCGGCCTTGGGCGGGGACGACGCCACAGACAAGATGCTGTCCCGCCTCAACGCAAGGATAGACGCGGAGGAGAGCGGAGGGATATTCACCGTTCAATCAGGGAGAGGCCGGAGGCGCAAGGCGACCTGGCTCGCAGCCGCTTCCGTGGCCGCCGCGCTCGTCATCGGAGCCGGCACCTACCGCCACTTTCGGACGGACGCGGATTACTTTCGGGAATATTCCGCATTCACGAATATCTCCGACGACGTGTCGGCCATGATGCTGGATGACAGCACGAAGGTCTGGCTGAGCAGGAACTCGTCGATCCTGTACGGTTCCACCAAGGACCGGTCCGAACGGATCGTGAAACTGACCGGCGAGGCCTATTTCGATGTCCACAGGGACACGCTCCATCCTTTTGTCGTAAAGGCGCGGGGAATTGAAGTGAAGGTGCTTGGAACCGCGTTCTGCGTCAAGTCGGACAGCGAGGCCGGCAAAGTGTCGGTACTCCTTGAAAGGGGATCCGTCAGGCTGCAAAGTCCTGAAGGTGTAGGACTTGTGAGGCTGTCCCCGGATCAGATGGCCGAGTTCGACACCAAGACCGGAGACATCGAGGTCACCCCTATGGCGGCCGAACCTTACATCGTGCAGCATTACAACAAGGTGACGCTCCAGCAAGTGTCGATCGACGGCATCATCTCGCACATCGAGCGGATGTACGGAATCAAGGTCCAGGCCTTGTCACCTGTGGACACCACGAAGAAATACAACCTCAACTACAAACGCACCGATGACGCCGGCGAACTCATGGAGGCGGTCGAGGAACTGACAGGAGTGCGCCTGAAGGTCATCGGAAAGACTTTGGATAAAGACTAAGTACCAAACATAATAACTACTCAAAAACATGAGACAATCAATCTATTTAAGACTGGGTGTCCTTGCGGTGGTTCTGGCCACGTTCTTCGGCCTCGCGCCGGGTTCGGCGGCCCAGACAAACACCGGGAAGACCTACAGTTTCAGTCTGACGGTAAAGTCCGCCACTGTGAAGTCCTTCACCGAAGAGTTCACGAAGAAGACTGGAATCCTGTTCTCCTACGAGTCAGCCTTGGCTCGGAAAGAGATGGGAGACATCAGCATCAACGCCAGGAACGAGTCTCTGGCGTCCATCCTGGATGACGTTTTCGGACATCAGGTGTCCGGATTCCGCTACAAGATGACAAACAGCACGGTCGTGCTGACCTACGAGCAGCCGGCGGCCAAACAGGGAAATGTCATCAAGGTGACAGGAACGGTGAAGGACTCTTCGGGAGAGCCGTTGGCCGGAGCCGGTGTCCTCGTCAAAGGCACGACGATCGGCACGAACACCAACCTTGACGGAAAGTACTCCATCGAAGTCAACGCCGACGATGTCCTGGAATATTCATTCATCGGTTTCAAGAATCACGATGAGAAGGTCAACGGACGCGGGGTGATCGATGTGATGATCTCCGAGGATGCCAACGTGCTGGATGACGTCGTGGTCGTCGGCTACGGTACCCAATCCAGAAAAACCTTGACCACAGCCATCTCCAAGGTGGACGGCAACAGCATCTACGCCGCACCTGTCTCCTCCGTCGGCGACGCTCTCAAAGGAAAGGTGACCGGCCTCAGGGTGGCCACGAACAACACGGTCTCAGGTAATGCGCCACGCTTTCTGATCCGTGGAGGTTCCTCGATCACCTTGAGCAACGACCCTATCGTCATCGTGGACGGCGTGACCAGGGACATGGACGACCTCAACCCTAACGACATAGAGTCCATCGAGGTCTTGAAGGACGCAGCCTCGGCCGGCATCTACGGAGCCCGCGCCTCCAATGGTGTGATTCTCGTGACGACCAGGAAAGGCAATTCATGGGAGAAGCCACGGATCACTTTCGACGCGCAGGTAGGCTGGTCCTCCCCTTCCCGCAGATGGGATCTGATGAACGCCAAGGAGTTCCTGTCATTTGTCCGTCCCGCGATCGCCCAAGGCCCTAACGGCCAGTTGATTCTGGACGGAGCCAACGCCGCGGGAACAGGCAACAAGAGCACGGACATCTACACAACCAGATACATGGAGAAAGGCGAGGAGCTGCAGTCCGGCTGGCAGTGGATGTACGACCCGATCAATCCGAAGAAGGTGCTGACCTTCACCGACACCGACTGGCAGAGCCAGTGGTTCACCAACGCGCTATGGCACAAGGAATATGTCGGAGTGAACGGCGGTTCACAAAACATGAAGTACGCCGCCTCGGTAAGTTACCTTCAGGATGACGGCATGGTGGCCATGAGCGGCTACAAGTTGTTCACTATGCACGGCAACACGTCCTTCAACATCACCAGGAACCTGGAGGCGTCAACGACTTTCGACTTCTCAAGGTCAGTGAAGAACCCGCTGACCGGCAACTATTTCAACGCCATCGGACGAGGCCTCATGATGAGCCCTGTGAACAAGGAGTTCTACGAGGACGGAAGATGGGTGACAGGCGGAAGCAACAAGAACCAGCAGTCAGCGTCATTCTACGATGCTTTCTACGACAGGGAGATGGCCCAGAACCGCTTCGGTGGCAACTTCAAGCTCGTGTGGAGCATTTTCGACGGCCTCAAGGCCACAGCCCAGTACGCCGTGTTCGACGACAATTACCGTGGAAGCTACTACGCCTACGGCCAGGTCGGCAACACGATGAACTACATCTCCACGGACCGTTCCACAACAGAGACCAGGACAGAGACGCTGAAGGATTCCTTCACCGCCTACCTGAGCTACGACAAGGAGTTCGGCAAGCATAACATCAGCGCCACCGCCGGCTACGACTATATGTCATGGAGGTACTGGTATCTTACCGCCAACGCCACCGGCTCAGTCTCCGACAAGGTTCCGATCCTGGATTCCGGAGTCAACTTCACGGCCTCCAACCAGGACACCAAGCAAGTGCTCATCTCGTACTTCGGACGTGTCAACTACAACTACGACAACAGGTACATTCTCTCGGCCACGGTCAGGACTGATGGTTCCTCCAAGTTCGCCGAGGGCAACAGATGGGGATTCTTCCCGGCCGGATCGCTGGCATGGATCATCTCCGAGGAGCCGTACTGGGATGTGGACAAAAGCGTGATGAACACATTCAAGTTCCGCGCGTCCTACGGCCAGACCGGTAACAACGGAATCGGGCTCTACGACACCTACGGAGCGTTCTCTTCGTCTCTGTATGGCGGGCAGTCAACCCTTCTGCCTTCCACGATGCAGAACAAAGACATGAAATGGGAGACCACAACCCAGTTGGACCTTGGTCTTGACCTCGGATTCTTCAACGACCGTCTCCGTCTCGTGATGGACTACTACAACAAGAGGACGGACGACATGCTCTTCAGCATCACCCTTCCAGACACAGGATCCCTCGGCTCCGTGAAGGCGAACGTCGGAAGCGCAAGGTTCTACGGATTCGAGATCGAACTGAACTCTGTCAACATCCAGACCAAGAATTTCACTTGGAGCACCGGCCTTACATATTCATTCAACAAGAACAAGGTGCTGTCGCTTCCGGACGAGTACAAGTACACCGACCTCAACGGCAAGGACGCCTGGAGAATCGGTGGCTACACCATGTCAGAGAGCGGCGAGCGCTTCGGCGGCACGGCTGTCGGAGAGCCTCTCGGACGCATCTGGGGCTATAAGATCTCACATATTCTCCAGAATGACGCCGAGGCCGCGGCCGCATTGTACGACAGCCAGTCGCACGGCTACCGCAGGTCCGACGGCCTGTCCATCCAGGGACGCAAGGACGCCGGTGACTACGAGTGGTGCAACCGTCCTGGCTCCAAGAAGACGGCCGACGGCAGGGAACAGATCGACCAGGAGGACATGTACTGCCTCGGAAACGTGATGCCTCACTCAATCGGCGGAATCATGAACACATTCAAGTACAAGAACCTGTCATTCTCGTTCTACCTTGACTACGCCCTCGGTCATTCGATCTACAACTACATGAAATCACGTTTCTTCCAGAGCACTTTGGGCAACTGCAACTCCAATCTGGACAAGATGGTCTATGATTGCTGGCGCTACCCAGGAGACGACAACGCCAAGTACGCGAGATTCTTCCCGAACGACCCTGACTATGGCAACAGGAACTTCTCCCGTGCCTCCGACTTCAACGTCGAGAAAGCCGACTACCTGTGTCTGCGCGATGTCTCCCTCTACTACGACTTCCCGGAGAGATGGGTCAAGAATATGTGGATCAAGAAGTTGACTGTCGGGGTCACCGGCAACACGCTTTACTACTGGACAGGTGTCTCCGGCTCGATCAGCCCTGAGACCGGCATGGGAACCGGATCGGGAGACTCGATGTACTCATCTGTGTCCACCGGTGCGTCCGCCAACTCAAGCATCGCTCCGGCGGCGAGAAAGATATTGTTCAATGTCAAGATTACCTTCTAATTATGAAACACAAGAGCATTCTGAAATATATTCTGATGATCTCGGCCGCCACATCGATGATGTCCTGCAACGGGGATCTTGATGTGATGCAGGACAACAAGCTGTCCGCCAGCAATATGTGGACGACATCAACAGATGTCATCCAGTCCACCTACGGGATCTACGAGCGCATGCGTTCCAATTTCGTTGACGGCTACATCAACGTCTTCTACTGGGGCGAGGCACGTGTCGGCAACTATATGTGGGGTCCAAGCCTTGAATCCAGGGTTCAGGACAACGACATGATCTCCGTGCGCACCAGCACGATGAACGCCTCCACGAGATCGACCGCCTGGTCAGGACTTTACACCACCATCGACCAGGCCAATGCCGTGCTCAAGTACGCCGACAAGGTTGACATGACCGAATCCGAGAAAGGATTCGCGATCGGCCAGGCTGCGTTCGCAAGGGCATATTGCTACTTCTGGGCAGCCAGACTGTGGGGAGACGTTCCGCTGAACCTCGTGCCTATCGAGTCCGTGAACCAGCCGGAGACCTACCCGGAGCGCGCCCCTAAGGCTGATGTCTATGCCCAGATCGGCAGGGACATCGAGACAGCGGTGGCCAACTCCGCCTACCTCGGAGGAGACAAATACTTCGCTACAGCCGACGCTGTGAACATGCTTAAAGCCGAGTACGGGCTTTGGATGTACACGACACAGGACGGTGGGGATTCGTACCTGAACCTTGCCGCGGAGGCTCTGTCAGCGATCGGGATCTCCTCAGGAAAGCTTCTTCCAAAATATTCAGAGGTGTTCAGCCGCGATCACAAATGCAACTCTGAGGTTGTCTTCGCCCTCCTGAACGACCAGAAGGAGAAGATCACCGGCGGTTACTACAGCTATTTCTACCACCCGACTAACCTCATAGCCGCGCAGTACAGGAACAAACCGGTACCGGTGAGCTCAACACAGTGGTGGTGCTACTCGCAGGAGTTCATCGATGTGCTGAACAAGAGCAAGGCCGACCACAACGACTCCAGAGTGGAATGCAACCTCGGCGAAGGGGCCTACGGTGCCTCAGGACAGACCCTTACCTGGCCGAACAAGTTCCTCGGAGACATGTCAAAGCAGCCCGTGATCAACGACTGCGACCTTCTTTACTACCGCTACGCCTACGCTGTGATGATGGACGCGGAACTGAAGTACTACAAGAAGGACTATGCCGGAGCTCTGGCCTCTCTGAACATCATCGCTAAAAGGGCCTACGGAATCGAGGACTTCTACAAGACCGCCACAAGGGACGCCGTCCTGGAGGCACTTGTCAATGAATATTTCCTCGAGTTCCCTGCCGAAGGCGTCATCTGGTGGCCGCTCATCCGTCTGGACAAGATCTGGGACTACAACCCGGAGCTGCTCGCCAAGAAGCAGAAGAATCCGAACATCCTGCTCTGGCCTATCTCCAAGTCCGCAAGGAACAAGAACCATAAACTGACCCAGACGGAAGGATGGGACTAATGATCTTACTTAAATGACTATTATCATGAGATTCAAGAATATATTCATGTACGCCGCCGCTCTTTCAATGCTCGCGTTGTCAGGTTGCGCGGAAAAGACAGACCCGTCCGAGATAGATTCCGCCACAAGAATCGCGCTGTCCAAGGATATTCCTGTGTTCACCGCCAGCGGTAACACCGAGGACGGCGAGGACGCTTACCGCGCCATCGTCACAATCGTGCAAGGCGACAAGATCAACGGCATCGGTTGGGACTATTCCCTTGATGATCCGAAGCAATGCGCCGAGGTGAGTGTCACGGATGTCTCCGAGGACTTCATCGGAACTTACGAAGGTGATTCCAGGACCTACACAAGGAAAGGATTGATGGTCAAGATGAAGGCCAATCCTGAATATAAGAGGTCATTCTCGTTGACAATCAAGGCAGCCGACGGAACCGAGCGCGCTTTCGAGTTCACCCAGAAAGGCGAGAAGGCTGACGCCGCCGTGTCCACTGACACGAAAGATGTTGAGTTCTTCGCCGAAGGAGGTGAGCAGACAATCAGCTACACGACCAACATGGGGGACGAATATTCATTCACCGTGGACTACGAAGGTGAGAGCAAGGACTGGCTGTCCTGCGAGGCCACCGAAGCTGGCTCCGTCAAATTGATCGCTTCCGGATGGAACGACCATGTCAATGTCCGCAAGGCCGTGCTCCACATCACCGTAGGTTCGGCAGAGACCAGCATGGCATCCGTGGATGTGCCTGTGACACAGCTCGCGGCAGACATATATTACTTCATGTACGGTTCATCGGCCGCCGGCCTTGAGATCGACAAGGCCTTGCAGATGACAAAGGAAAGCGAGGACATCTACAGCGTCAAAGCCTACTTCATGAACGCAAAGGCTGGGGCCAACACCGTGATGTTCAATCAGGATTCACGTGTGCTGTCATACCCTTGCTACGCGCTTGCGAAGGATGGTTCTGTCACCACGATCGAATCCGCCGCGTCCGCTATGCCGGAGGGCCCGGAAATCGATGTGGACGGTCTGCGCTCCCTGGTGGTGAACTTCAACGAGAAGACATGGAATTGGAGCAGAATATCAACGCTGAACAGCATGCCGGACTCCGAAGTGTCCAAGTACAAGACAAAGGCCTTCATTGCCAGAGACGGTTCCATGAAGGTCTGGATGGTCGAGAACATGCGTTGGAACGGTGGCGACATCAAGCCGAGACTCGGCTCTCCTATGATTCCGTCCGCTACAGGTGTCGGAGCGAAAGGCACAGGTGGTTACGGTGCGAGCGCATTCCCTTCATCCTGGGATGATCCGAAACTGAACATGGCCTACGAATGCACCGAGATAGGAGGACAACTCGAAGGAAGCGATGAGCGCGGCCGAATCTATGCGTTCTCCGAAATCGTGACTGGCGTCCCGACCAACGGCATCGGCTTCGCCCGTAAAGAGGTGGTGCCTAAGGGATGGACCGCCGGCAGCGAGATCACCGACGCGGTAGGAGACAACTACACGATCGAGTACCTCAACAACAAGTCGGCGGACACATTCAGCGGCGACAACACCACCGACGAGAAGAACCACCCGACCCTCAAGATGCAGATTCAAGGAATATGTCCTTACGGTTGGCACATCGCCAACGCCTCCGACTGGCTTGACCTGGCATACGCCGCAAGCAAGGCGTCAGCCGGACACTCTTATCCTCTGAGGGAGGATCAGATCACCTACAAACAGTTCACAACAGCCTCGGGCACAGCCGTCAACAACAATCCGGTCTCACCAAGAGGCATCGGCAACCTCGCCGCATGGCTCAGGAACAAGACCTGGTGGTCAGCGGCGGTGTCAGACGGAGCCGACGAGTTCGGATTCGAGTACTTCCCGCTCGGTTGGCGCTACATGACCCAGGGCTACCAGTGCTACGGTGTCAGGGCACAAGTGTGGGTACCTCTGTTCTTCTCGGACAAGGCTCTTTACAGAATCAATGTGATCCTGGACAACACTGTGACCTATGCCGAGATGACAAACATCGACAACGGCCAGGCCATCATGCCGTTCCGCTGTGTCAAGAACTACAAATAATCAAAGATCAAGAATATGAGAATTAAATCAATAAAACTGATTTGGTCATTTCTTGCGGCAAGTCTCCTGTGCCTGTCATCATGTAGCAAGGACGAACCGGATCCAGGGCCTGTGTGGCCTGACGATCCGGGTGAGACGCCCGGTGAGGTCGCTGACAAGCCTGCTGACTGCGGCAATATCGTCGTAGCCCACAGGGGTGGAGCATCGGAAGCCGGCATAGCGTTTCCCGACAATTCCATCGCCTCGTTGCAATATGCGATGAGCCTTAAATGTTACGCTTCAGAGTGTGACATCTACTGGACAAAAGATGACAAAGTAGTCGTCGCCCATGCTGACGGCGACTACAGGATCAACGGACTGCATCCATGGGAAGCCACCTTGGAACAGATCAGGGCGGCCGGAAAACTGGCGAACGGAGAGACGGTTCCTGATCTGGAGATGTTTCTGGACGAAGTCATGAAGGCAGGAAGCTGCACAAGGCTCTGGCTGGACATCAAGAACATCAGCGGAATGTCGGCGTATCCGATCAACGCCTGCCGCAAGGCTTGCGAGATCATCAAGAAGAAGAAAGCACAGAATTTCGTTGAGTTCATCTGCACGTCCAACGCAACCGTGATGGCATCGTCATATTCATACGCCACCGCGGTTGGCTCGAACATCGGCTGGATGGCCAACAAGTCCGCCTCAGAGTACACCCAGAGGGGCTACAAATGGGCGAACCTTTCCACCGAGTTCATGAAGCAGGGTGGAGGAAACCTCACGATCGAGGAGTTCAACAAGGCCGGTGTGGACGTGAGCGTGTTCAACGCCGATGACGATGTCACGATGGATTACTACATCGCCTATGCGTCTAAGATGAAAGCCATCTGCACCAACTACCCTAAGAAGTTGTTGTCCAAGATGGGGAAGTAGGTTTCGTGCCGCTGAGCCTGTCGAAGCGACATTCCAACAATCGAGTAGGAGGAAAACAAAGTGGTTTTCTTCCTACTTTCGTTTTCTGCTTTCTTTCCTCCATAGAGTTTCTTCATTAGACTTACTTCAAATAAAGTTCGGCCCTTCCCCGCGTGTCGATATTAGGCAGGTAATATGGCCTCTGCTGACTTCTCGCAGTTCGTTGTTACTGCTCGCGTTCGCTCGCCTGCGAGACCTCTCCAGTTATGGACATACTCTTTCCTTCTTATGTCTGCCCGATTTACCTTGGGCGATTTCGGATAGTTATCGGACTTCGATTTCTTTTGCAATCTTATCCTCACCCTTAGGCCTTTTATCGGATTTCTGTCCGTCAGACCAGATGTTTGCCGCCGGCTTCCTTCAGATTCCGTCTCGCGGCGGACACCCTTGCCTTTGGCTGTAACCTTCCCACTATCAGGGCGGTGATCGTCTGCAAGGGACGGATCATAGGCCGCGGACACAACATGACGGAAATGCTGCACGACCCTACCGCCCACGCAGAGATGATCGCCATCACCTCCGCCACCGAAGCGGTCGGAGGGAAATATCTTGGCGACAGCACGCTGTACGTGACAGTGGAGCCTTGTCCTATGTGCGCCGGGGCTTTGAACTGGGCTCAGATCGGACGCATCGTCTACGGAGCGCCGGACCCCAAGAGAGGCTATTCAATGTCCACACCTTCCTTGCTTCATCCCAAGACCCAGGTAAGGTCAGGAGTATTGGCTGACGAATGCTCTGCCCTGATGATTGATTTCTTCCGGGAGAAAAGATAATGTTTGCAGATTTGCAGGAAAATAGATAAATTTGCGGACGGAACTGAGGTATGGTGTAATGGTAGCACTACAGATTTTGGTTCTGCCAGTTCAGGTTCGAGTCCTGATATCTCAACATCACAACTGGTCACTTAGGACGCGGGGCCTGACAAGGTCGCTGAGCCAGCCGAAGTGACCGGTTGTTTTGTCTTCAATGGAGGAAACAGTATCATTAACAATATAATGCCATGAAAGGTGTATTCATATTCCTCGCGGAAGGGTTCGAGGAGATCGAGGCCCTCGCCACCGTGGACATCCTCAGAAGAGGAGGAATCAACGCCCGGACAGTTTCCATCAACACAGACAAGGAAGTAAAAGGCGCTCACGGGGTTCCCGTCACCGCCGACCTTGACTGGGACGGATTCAGGTCCGAAGTCAAGACAGAGGGAACCGACCGGAAAGATGTTATGGTTTTCCCGGGCGGATTGCCAGGAGCCAGGCACCTTGCCGACAACCACGATCTCATGGAACTGATGAAAAGCCACTACGCCGAAGGAGGCACCGTCGCGGCGATCTGCGCGGCTCCAGGGCTGGTGGTCTCGCAGCTCCCGACCCTTGAGGGACAACGGTTCACTTGCTACGACGGATTCGAGGAGGAGCCTATCGCTAAAGGCGGCGAGTACGTCAAGACACCGGCGGTGACTTCCGGCAACCTGATCACAGGACGCGGGCCGGGGTGCGCCATCGATTTTGCCCTTGCCATCGTTGGACACGTGACAAGCCCAGCTCTTGCGGAAGGCATCCGCGCCGCCATGATGCTCTCATAGTGGTTAACAGGAAAGCAAATGGGCAGACCAGGCGAGACTGAGGAACTGATGTGGTTCGCGATGCGGGTCACCTACCACCGTGAGCTGGAGGCCAAAAGGCTTCTGGACGAGAAAGGCGTGGAAAACTTCATTCCGATGAAGTACGAGAAATCCGCCAGAACCGGAAAAAAGCGCCTCGTACCGGTGATCCACAACATCATATTCATACGCGCCACCGCATCCGGAATCCAAGAGCTTAAGCAGCCCACCCGCATTCCCATGCTGCAATACATGATGGATCAAAGACTCGGCAAGAAGATCACTGTCCCCGAGAAGCAGATGAGGACATTCATCGCGGTGGCGGGATCCTATGACGAGTCCCTGCGTTTTTTCGGTCCCGCCGAGATCAATTTCACAAAAGCGCAGAAGGTCCGGATAACGGGAGGAATATTCGAAGGATGCGAAGGTGTGTTTGTCAAGGTCAAGGGATCCCGCTCCAGGAAAGTCGTCGTCGAGATAAAGGGCGTGGTCTCCGTCGCACTGGTCTCCGTCCATCCCGACCTTGTCGCTCCGATTGAATAGGAAGCCTTCCGGTTGCGCGGACATGCCCTGGAAACCGGCCCGGGATTCAGGAACATTTCAATTTTTCCGACCGATCGACTTGCCTTTTAGGATAGAATTTCATATATTTGATGCAATGTTACTGAGCATGTTCGACCGTTCAATGAATAAAGCGCATTCACCAGTAATCGCCTTCGAGTCGTTCACCGATCTAACTAATTGACACCTAACCTATTGCAGCAGGTGCCAAGCCCCAAGAATTTCCCAAGACACAACATAGCACTTTCAAAAGATGATCATAGCGGTTGACTTTGACGGGACCATCGTCGAGCACAAGTACCCCAAGATAGGCAAAGAGATACCTTTCGCCGTGGAAACGCTGAAACGCCTTCAGGCCGACCATCACACCCTGATACTTTGGTCGGTAAGGGAAGGCCAGCTGCTGAAGGACGCCGTGGATTGGTGCCGCGGCCGCGGCCTGGAGTTCTATGCCGTGAACAGCAATCACCCCGAGGACTTCTACGAAGGTGAGGACACACCGACCTCCCCGCGCAAACTGAAAGCCGACCTCTTCATCGACGACCGCAACCTGGGAGGACTTCCCGACTGGGGCGAGATCTACCACGTGATCACCGAAGGAATAACCTTCCGCGAATATTACCTCAGCCAGTCCGACGACCGGCAGGCTTCATCCCAGAAAAAATCCTTCTGGAGCCGCCTGAAGAAATAAATCCTCAGCGGACATATTCACACAATGAAAGCGACAACACCTATCACCTCCGCCGCCATAATGGCCGCCGGCCTCCTCTGGTACGAGATCGATGACTCCAGCGACCTTGAATATGCCGAGGCGCGCATAATCAATAAGATAGACGCGCTCTCCGCCGCATCACGCCATTGATTAAACCCTCCTCCTCCGAATATTCCTTATAGTCCAGACATTTTATGGATGCCAAGAAACTTAAAGCGATCATTATGATGGGAGAATCCACCACCGTCCAATTCAAAGAACGCGTGGACGATTCCTATAAGATCGGGTGCGAGTTCGTCGCTTTCAGCAACTCGCAAGGAGGGCTTCTGGTTGTCGGGGTAAATGATAAGACGGGAGAAATCACAGGCTTGTCCTACGAGGAGATCCAAAAGACATCGAACCTATTGTCAAATGCCGCGTCAGACAATATCAGCCCCTCGATAACAATTATGATCGAGCCCGTAGTATTGGATGGAAAGGCTGTTGTTGCCGCACGCGTGGCGCAAGGACTTGACAAACCGTACAAAGACAATAAAGGAATAGTCTGGATAAAGAATGGATCCGACAAGAGGAAAGTGTTCTCCAATGAGCGGTTAAGGATCTTGATGCAGAGCTGTGGCAGGCTATTCGCAGACAGGGACAGCGTTCCGGAATCATCTTTTGAGGACATATCCCTACCTACCCTGAAGCACTTTCTGATAGAGAAATATAGGAATATTCTCGCTGACGACTTTCAACTGTCAAGGTTGGACGATTTTTCAGTCGAGAACCTTGTCGGCAAGATCGCACCCGGAATCACTCCGAAACAGCTACTGCAAAACACCTCCCTGATGGACAAAGAAGGCAGGCTGACATTGGCCGGCCTCCTGCTTCTTGGAAAGAATATTCTGAAGTTCTACCCAGTCTTTACAATCAGATGCATCTCTTTTGTAGGCAACGACTTGAGCGGAGACAGGTTCAGGGATCGCCTCGTCGGCACCGATATGGAAGGAAATCTTCTTACACAGTTCAAGGCCGCTATGGCATTCGTCAACCGGAACCTGAAAAGCCGTCAGGTAGAGGATGAGTTCAACAGTCTCCCGGCACTGGAGATTCCACCGCAAGTATTCGTCGAGTTTATCGTCAACGCCTTGATACATAGAGACTTTTACCAGACCGCACAAATAAGGCTACTGATTTTTGACAACAGGGTCGAGATTCATAGCCCAGGTAATCTGCCTATGGACGTGACCGAAGACACTCTGTTAAACGGGATTTCCAAGCCACGCAATCAATTGCTGTTTGACAACGCGGTTTACCTTCTCCCATACGTAGGCATTGGCAGCGGAATCGTCAGGGCGTTCAAGGATTTCAAGGACATAACTATTGAAAACAATCTGGCGACAGAGGAATTTGTCGTCACAATAAAAAGACCTGATGAAATGACAAAGCCGCCCATTGTCGTAGATAATGTCGTAGATAATGTCGTAGATAATGTCGTAGATAATGTCGTAGATAATGTCGTAGATAAAACTCCGGAACTTTCTGAACGGCAGCAAAGAATCCTCAACCTCATCAAAGAAGACCGTTCAATATCTTCGGCAATAATCTCGAACGCTTTATCCGTTAACCCAAGAACCATCCAACGTGAAATTCTGAAACTAAAATCCGCCGGACTTATCTCTCGCATCGGCCCTGACAACGGAGGCTATTGGAAGGTTAATGTCAAATGAATATGATTTAAAAAGGATTAAGAAAAATGAAAACCACAAGATTCATAATCATATTGATAGCGGTTGTGTTTGGCGGCGCTCCGCTCCACGCTCAAGAAGAGCGGGCGGGTCAAGGTCGGCCGGCTGTGGAGAATCCATGCGAGGTCACGAACGCGCAGCTGCATCAGGATCTGGGCGAGATCATCGAGCTCCAAAACGGCCGCAGCCGCTCGATGAAGAAGTTCTGCGAGGAGGAGGGATATGACTACTAGTAGTTCACACAGTATGCCTGCCGCGGCCAGAAGAAATACAGCATCCTCAAGGTGACAGACGGGTGCCTGTCTTCATACGGGTTCATCCCGCTGGTCGTTGGCGGCGGGCTCCGGAAGAGGCGTTGAAATATGCGATCGCAGAGTGACCGGCGATGAGACGGGTTCTGAAGTGTGGCGATGTGGAGCATTCGAACAACCTTAGCGAGCAGATGATGCGAAGGATAAAGATGAGCCAGAAGAACGCCGGGAACATCGGAAGTGAGAGGTCCGCCCGGCACAATGCGTTCATGTACTTGGTGATCGAGAGTTGCAAGATGATGACGAAGAACGTGGAAGACTACCTGAAAGTCATGCTCGAACGTCTGCGAAAGACCAAGGAGGGCGACTACCTGACGTGTTTCCTGCCATGTTATCTGGCTTTATCGCAGAGAATCAAAAAATATAAATTATTATTGGCGAAAACCGCTGAAAATCAGCGATAAAGAAACAACGCACAAAAAAGTGGACGCATACTGACTTAACCGTAAAACAAATCAGATATGTCTTCAATATCAACCAGAAAAATAAAGGATTGTAGTGGGTGCAATGCATGTGCGGAAGCGTGTCCGAAACATTGCATAAAGATGACATTTGACAAAAAGGGGTTTCTTTATCCGAAAGTTGACACGGCTGATTGCATTGATTGTGGAACTTGCGAGAATATCTGTCCGTTTGAAGATGGTAATATAGAACTTAATCCCCCCACTATAGCTTATGCCGCATGGAACAAGGAAAAGAAAACGTATCTTGCTAGTTCATCTGGCGGGGCGGCATATGTATTTTCGTCTCATGTTATAAAACAAGGAGGAGTCGTCTACGGATGTTCTTCCGAAGGATTGCTCATTCGCCATATACGGGTAGATTCTTTGCCTGAATTACCCAGATTGCAAGGATCCTATTACGTACAAAGTGATGTCCGTGGACTATTCTGTCAGGTAAAAGCCGATTTAAAGTCAGGAAAGCCCGTTCTGTTTATCGGTACGCCATGCCAAGTGGCCGGATTAAAAAATTATTTAAGACGGATACCTGACTCTTTGTATTTGGTAGATTTGATATGCCACGGTGTTCCGTCTCAACAAATGCTGCACGATCATATTAGCTATGTTCTAAATAACAGCGCTGTGGAGCATCTCTCTTTTCGGAAAGGACAGATGTTCCGCATTGAGATATTTTCCAAAAGTGGCATAAACTATTCCTCAGAACCACACAAAGATATGTATTACAGGGCCTTTCTGAGTGGAATATCTTATAGGGGAAGTTGCTATCACTGCCCATTTGCCCGCAAAGAAAGGGTAAGTGATATAACGATAGGTGACTTTTGGGGACTCCAAGACTCTGAATTACTCCCTTTAAAAATCTCTGATGGCATCAGTGTGTTGCTACCATCCTCCGAAAAGGGGAATAATCTCATCGATGCAGTTAAACCAAATATGCATATCTATGAGCGTAGCGTTAAGGAAGCGATAGAGGGCAACACACAATTAAATCATCCGGCCAATTATGGCTGGTCTGCCAGACTTTTATCTATACTATATCCTCACCTATCTTTTGACAAAGCAGTCAGGATGGCAATTATCAAGAATATAGTTATGGATTTTTTAAAATGTATGTTCAGGCCACTCAAACCCGTATTATTGCACATTATTAATGTCATACGCCGATAATAAACGCATAATTAAGAACACGATATTCCTTTATATCAGGACATTCGTGTCGATGATCGTAGCTCTTTATACTTCACGAAAGATTCTTGAAGTTCTTGGAGTAGAAGATTTTGGCATATTCAATGTAGTTGGTGGCATCATCTCGCTAATGGCTTTTATCAATGGTTCGATGTCGGTAGCTACGCAACGCTACCTTACTTACGAATTAGGGAAAGGCGCAGAGGGACAATTCAATAAAGTTTTCAATATAGCAGTATATACTCATACTATAATAGCCGTCTTTGTTTTGATTGCAGCGGAAACAATGGGGGTCTGGTTCGTAAACACCTTATTGAATATTCCTTCATCAAGGATGAATGCTGCCAACTGGGTCTTTCAGGCTTCGATTCTCACCTCCATTTTAGGAATACTACAGACCCCTTACAATGCAGCTATCATTTCACACGAGCATATGCACGTCTATGCTTACGTGGGGCTGGGTGAAACTATTACCAAACTATTTATCGTTTTGGGGCTTTTTTACTACCCCTTCGACAGGCTTGCTATTTGGGGATTCGCTTTATTTTCTATCCAGTTGTGTTCTTCGCTTATCTATCGACAATACTGCATCAGGAAATTCAATAATTGCGCATTAAAACGAAATAGTTGGGATTCACGGTTAGCAAAGTCAATGCTTGGTTTCACCGGCTGGAATATGTTCGGCACAGTTGCTTGGACACTTAAAGATCAAGGAGCCTCTGTATTACTCAATATTTTTGGTGGCCCTACTATAAACGCCGCGCGAGGTGTCTCGGTGCAAGTGTCCAACGCTGTCCAAAACCTTACGCAAGGTTTCCAAAGTGCTGTCAATCCTCAACTAATTAAAAATTATGCGGCTGAGAATCGTGATGCAACGTGCCGACTCTTATGCAAGAGTTCAAAGATTTCATATTTTCTTTTTTATTTTATTGCCCTACCTGTTATATTGGAGATAGACTTCATCTTGGAATTATGGTTAGTGAAAGTGCCTCCCATGTCATCGTTGTTTACACGTATAGTTATAATTGAGGCTCTTTTTAGCACATTCGGTGCCCCAATGATAACTGCTCTTATGGCAACCGGGAAAATCAAGTGGTACCAAATCGTTGTTGGCACGTTGTTACTGTTTAATATTCCTGTAGCATATGTGTTACTCAAATGCGGCTATCCTATCGCCACACCCTTAGTCGTTTCAGCCACATTCATCTTGCTTGGCAATGTTGCTAGATTTCTTTTTTGCAGAAAACAACTTGGCCTGTCCGCAAAGCAATACGGCAAGAATGTACTATTCCCGATAGTCGCTGTCACAGCCCTTTCTGTAATAGGTTCTCTGCCCATCCACATTTCAATGTCAGAAGGCTGGGGCAGACTATTCCTTACTACATTGATTTCTTGCGTAACTATATCAATACTAGTCTACGCCATCGGGCTTACCACATCTGAACGCACCTTTATCGTTTCCTGGGTGAAGCTTAAAATTAAACAATTCATACATTAATATGAAAAAAGTAGGCATTATCACGTTTCACGCTTCACATAATTACGGATCTATGCTTCAAGCGTATGCCCTCCAACAGACAATCCTTAGGATAGGACATAACTGCAAAATAATCAACCTCCGTACGAAAAAACAAAGAAAGTTCTATAGACCGCTTGTCTTTTCATCTGTTTGGCAAGATAGAATCAAGGCACTATTATTTCCGTTCTTAGCATATGCAGACCTACGTAAGCATCATCTATTTGAGCAATTCCTATCAAATAAATTATTGACAACAACAGAGATAAAATCTCCCGAGTTACTCAATGAAAGTGCTCTCGGCTTTGATATCTATGTGTCCGGAAGTGATCAAATTTGGAATACATGCTGCCCCGACTATGTTTCATCTTTTTTTTTAGATTTTGTATATAACCATAAGAAAATCGCCTACGCTCCAAGTATGGGACCTTGTCCTGACGAGACAATTTCACCCGAACTATATGGTTTCATTGAAAATGCACTTAATTCGTATTGCGAAATTTCGGTCAGAGAAGCAGGAACTGCAGATTTTGTCGAAAGAATAACTGGCAAAAGACCTAAAATCTGCATAGACCCAACATTATTGATAGAAGAAGAAGAGTGGCGGTTATTAGCTGGCAGAAAACCGATTATTAGCGAAGATTATATGCTCTTCTATTCACCTTTCCCGACAAAAGAACAATGTAGTGAATTGTTACTTTTATCCAAAAGAACAGGACTGAAGGTCATTCTTACAACCCCTAATGGCACATTTAGGTTAATACACAAAAAGTGTATTAAATATCATATCAACGTTGGGCCGATTGAATTCCTCAACCTTATCAGACATGCACAATTTGTTATTAGCGGTTCATTTCATGCTGTAGTATTTTCTATAATTTTCGCACGGCCGTTTTATGCGATAGACGGAATGTCAGACAACAGGGTGAGTAGTTTGCTTAAACTGACAAAAATGGAGTGTTATGCCGTACGACCAAACACAATTAAAGACTCTGATTCTTGTCGAGAAGATTTTAATAAGGCTAAACAAATTATTCTAACAGCGAAGGAAGATTCGATGTTGTTTCTTAAATCAACTTTAGTTTAACATCGAGATCATATGCGCACCCGCCTAAGATGATATTGTCTGGATTAAATTAAGGCATAGCTGTATTTTCAAAATGACACAATATCTTAATGACCACAAAATGTCTGCCAAAGTTTCTGTTATTATCCCTATATATAGGGTTGAAGAGTATATCTCTAGGTGTGTAAAGAGTTTAATGAGCCAAACACTCCAAGACGTAGAATTCATATTTGTCGATGATGCTACTCCCGACTCTAGTATGGAACGTCTAAATGATGTATTAGCCTTATTCCCAAACAAACGACCGTTTATTAAAATCATACGACATGAAAAGAATAAAGGGCTGCCTGCTGCAAGAAACAGTGGAATGGCTATAGCTAATGGGGATTATATATATCATTGTGATAGTGATGATTATCTCGAAGCAGATGCTCTACAAGAAATGTATGAATGTGCTGTTAAGAATAATGCGGATATTGTTTGGTGCGATTATTATATGACATACCCTGAAACAGAGCGTTATTTCCATCAACCATCATATGATAGCCCAGAGGCCGCCTGCAAAGGTATGCTCAGTGGTTGTATGAAATACAATGTTTGGAATAAGCTAGTCAGACAGTCTCTTTATAATGATCACAATGTTACTTTCCCTTCTGGGTATTCAATGGGAGAGGATCTTACGATGATTAAATTATTTACATTTGCCAATAGTGTGTCAAATGTCAGCAAAGCATTGTATCACTATGAACAAGGAAATGCAAACGCAATGAGTCATGTTTACACCAACGAGAAATTAAAAGCCTTGAAGCATAACACCTATGACATTGTGGACTTTATGATCGCCCAATATGGAAATAAGTGGAATCTTCAGTTGTACTCATTCACTCTGCTGATGAAATGGCCTTTTTTAGTCACGGGCGACATCCTGATGTATAAAGTTTGGAAAGAGTGGTTCCCCGAAGCCAATAATTATATCTGGCAAGACAGCAGTGTTTCTCTAAGAATACGATTAGTTGAATGGCTTGCGAGTAAAGGGCTATTCGTGTTTGTCTGGCTACATTATTGGATAGTTATCAGAATATTCTATCGTATAAAATATAGATAATAGCATCATGAGAAAGATCATTCTGATTATATTAACTGTTATCGCCACCAGTTTTTTTTTCTTTCCTTTTGTGTTTACTTTCTTTCCAATAGCAAACACAAAAATGATGCTTGGCGCTTTAGGTGTCGTAATGCTGTTATTCAATATTGCCAAGGGCAAAATGGCTAAACTGAATAAAAGCTTTCTGATATTGACATTACTCTCCCTAGCAGTATGCTTTGTCAGTTTGCTGTCAATGACAATTAATAATACTCACGATGGATCATATTCAAAATACACAATTTCCATGTGGGTATGGTTAAGTGCTGCATATGTTGTTATCAATATGATTAGGGGAGTTCATGGTAGAGTTTCTGTTGAATTAGTATGCCTATATTTGATTGCGGTATGTGTCATCCAATGCACAATTGCTGTTACCATTGACGTATTCCCAATAGTGAAGCACTTCGTGGATAGCTTTCTTGAAGGGGAAGGCTTCATGGGGAAAATGAACAACCGTATGTACGGTATTGGATGTGCATTGGATGTAGCTGGAGGACGTTTCTCCGCCATACTTATTATGATTGCTTTTTTGCTGCCCAAAGTCAGCCAAAGAGATAATAGCGAGAAGTATTTGCTTTTTCTGATTATCTCTTTTTTAATAATATCTGTTATCGGCAATATTATTGGTCGTACAACATTGTTAGGCATGATTATCGGCCTCGTTTATATAATCTGGGCATTAACTTTTAAACCAAACATGTTTAATGGTAAGCGCAGACAATATGGATTGTTGATAATAAGTATCACTTCTGCGATGACGATAGTACTTGTTTTGTTATACAACACTGACCCTCACTGGCGCAGGATGATACAGTTTGGTTTTGAGGGTTTTTTCAGTTTGGTGGAGAAAGGTCGATGGGAGGTCAGCTCAAACACACAATTATTGGATAGCTATGTTTTCCCAGATAATTGGAAAACATGGATAATCGGAGATGGTTTTTTTGAATCCACATTAAACGAGCCTTTTTATACAGGTACAGATTATAAGGACTTCTACAAAACCACCGATGTCGGTTACCTGCGTTTTATATTTTATTTCGGCATAACGGGCTTGCTAGCATTCTCCTTGTTTATGATCAAAGTAGGTCAAGAATGTATAAATAAGTTTAGCACATATCGGTATTTGTTTGCTTGCCTAACTTTGCTTAACTTCATTATATGGTTTAAAGTATCCACTGATATATTCTTAGTGTTCGCTCCATTCCTTTGCATGAGCACACAAGATGAGGAAGATGGCACAAAATGATTAATTTAAAACACAATTATGAGTATGGCGGATAGTACAATTATTTCAGTCATCGTTCCTGTATTCAATACAGCGGAGAACCTTAATAAATGCATTGATAGTATATTGTCAAACACCTATAACGACTTTGAGTTGATTCTCGTTGATGACGGCAGCACTGACAACTCAGGAACAATATGCGACGAATATGCTGCATGCGACATAAGAATACGAGTTATCCATCAAGTCAATCAAGGTGAAATCGCAGCCCGTGCAACTGGGATAAGACTTGCTAAAGGACAATATCTATACTTTGTCGATAGTGATGACACAATAGAAACTGATACTTTGACAAGCATTATATCCTTCGCTGATGACAGCATTGACATTGTTGTTTTTGAAAGTCCATTTCAAGGCCTTTTGAACAGAGATGAGTATACCGCGAAATTGTTATCATTTAAACTATGGAATGTTTGGGGCAAATTATACAAAAAGAGCCTTTTTGACGAATTTGTTTTAGACATACCTCGCTATTTTAAGGTCGGAGGAGATTTTCTGACAAATCTAAAAATAGTTGTGAACGTAAAAGGGAAGATTTTATGCAAGGATATACACAAATATCATTACAGAATTGATAGCCCGACGAGTGTGCAGGTGTCGCATAAATCAAACTATGACTATGAAAAGAACATGGTTGAAACCGTGAGTAACATAGTGACTAGAATTAAGAACAGTCCTATTATTGGAACAGTTTTTTTTAAATGGCGTATCACATATTTAGGAGGAGTAATCGGTTATAATTATGATGTCAACTATGATGATAAATGGATTAAAGACTTGAAAGAGGACTCTACTCAGAATAAACTGTCGATTCATGATAGAATAGTTGTATGCGCAATTCATAATAAATCACTCAGGCTTGTTCTTATATTTGAGAGAAACCTTCGACGAACATATCGTAAACTAAAATACAGATTCCGTTTATTAAGAAAACGAAAGTGATAAAACAATCTTCTTTTTCTTATGGTTGAAACAACTCTACCGCAAGCGTTCCTAGTACACCCAGGCGTGGTCGGCATAAAACTGCTGTATTATGGCGGAAAACGAACGTTGGATTACGACAATTATAGACGAAAATTGCAGAACAGACATCAGGCGCATTATCGAAGTACGATAGTCGCATAGCGTTTCTTAACCGGTTTGGAATGTAAATGTTGAATTCTCCTGTGAGACATTTCCACACTCGGAATATGATTATTAACAAACTGGATCCGAGACCAAACACAAGCCTTCTCCGGCAGCGGAATCGTCTTACGGAACAAGCGAAAGATTGGAAGGCCGGAAATAAAAAAAGAATCCAAGGGATGAGAATAATCTACTGCATGTGCTCCCTGTACAACCCTGGCGGGATGGAGAGGGTGCTGCTGAATAAGGTTCGATACCTAAAGGAGCTGTTGGGATGGGACGTTGCGGTTGTGACAACTGACCAGCATGGCAAACCCACGTTTTACCCCTTCCCGGATGGGGTAAGAATCATTGACATTGGGGTCAACTATACGGATGCCAACGGGAAGAATCCTGTTATCAAGACGATCGGGTACCTCTGGCGCAGGAGGAAGCACAGGAAGGCTCTGACGGAGCTGTTGCTCAAGGAGAGGCCAGACATCGTGGACTCGCTCTACCCTTCCGAATCATCATTCATCCCATCAATCAAGGATGGCAGTAAGAAGGTGTTGGAACTGCACTTTAACAAGTACTTCAGGCTTCAGTACGGAAGGCACGGACTGTTGGGACTGTCAGATCGGCTGAGGACAAGACAGGATGAGAAGATTGTGCGGAAGTTTGACTCGTTTGTCGTGCTGACGGAAGAAGACAAAGGCTATTGGGGCGAACTACCTAACATTGAGACGATTCCAAATGCGGCAATCACAACGGAAGCCTCCCGATCAGACTGCACGGCCCACAGAGTCATAGCTGTGGGCAGACTCGACTACCAGAAAGGATTTGACCGGTTGATCGAGGCTTGGAGCATCGTCAAAGAGGACTCTGAATATTCCGACTGGCAATTAGACATATTCGGTCAAGGCGAGTGGAAGGATATGCTCGAAAGGATGATTCAAGAGAAGGGGCTTGCTGGGAGCGCACACATCAACAGACCAACGAATGACATTTGGAATGAATATGCCAGAAGCTCAATGTTGGTTATGAGTTCGCATTTTGAGGGACTGCCGATGGTGCTGATCGAGGCAATGACTTGCGGCCTGCCTGCGGTGACGTTCGACTTCAAGTGCGGCCCTAAAGACATCATCGAAGATGGCAAGAATGGTCTTTTGGTTCCAGAAGGTAATGTCCAGGCTCTTGCCGAAGCGATGAAAAGGCTGATGTCTGATGAATCGCTTCGCCGCAAAATGGGTACGGAAGCATTGAAGATCAAGGAGAAATATGCCGAAGAGGCCGTGATGAGCCGATGGATTCAACTGTTCAAAAGGCTTACATTAAAATAGAAATTTGTCACAGATAATTTTTATTCTTACTTTTACAAGAATAACATAAACTGTAAAATAGGTGAATATGTTAAGCAAAAGTTTGAAAATACAGCATTTCGGACCAATCTGCAACGGATATATGGATAATGACGGGTATTTGCCCATCAATAAAATCACCGTCCTTTGTGGTCCTCAGGCTGTTGGGAAGAGTAGCATCGCAAAATTGTTCGCCACCTTTTCCTGGTTGGAAAAAGCTCTTGTCCGTGGAGACTTTTCGATAGCGTATCTGACGAAGTACAACCGTTTCGCCAAAACTTTTTGCTCTTACCAAAGCATTCAAGACTATTTCAAGGATAACACATTCCTGCATTATATAGGATCCGCATTTGAATTTATTTATGAAAACAAGAAACTCAGAGTAAAGACTTGTGCAGGATCCGCCTACGAACGCCCTCAGATCTCATATATTCCTGCGGAAAGAAATCTTCTGAGTGTGATTGAGGATGCCGAGAACGTCAAAAGGCTTCCTCAGTCTTTGGCCTCTATGCTTGGTGTTTACACCACTGCTTGCAGGAATATGAAATCAGACCTGACACTTCCTATAAATCAGGCAAAATTTCATTATGACGCGTTGAACAAACGCTCATATATTCAGTCTATTGACTACAAGGTCAAACTTAATGAAGCTTCAAGCGGAATGCAGTCTCTGACCCCTATGTACGTTGTCTTGGACTACCTCTCAAAGGTTGTGGCCAAGACAATTCAGGTTCAGCAGAGCGATAAGAGTCTGAAAGAAAAGGAATTGATTCAGAAAAGGATATCCGAGATTCTGAAAGACGATTCATTGGATCCGGAGGTTCGTCGTCTTTTGTTGGAACAAACCGCCGACACGTCCAACAAGTACCTCCTTAGCATAGTGGAAGAACCCGAAGAGAATCTGTTCCCGACCTCACAGCGTGAAATCCTGAATTCACTTCTATCTTTCAGTTCTGTTGGAAATAATGAACTACTGATTACCACTCATAGTCCATATATTCTTAACTACTTGGCTTTGGCTATTAAGGCAGGAAATGTCGCAAGAATGACCAGTGATTCAAAACTAACATCAAGGCTTGATTCCATAGTTCCCAAGGCAGCGCAAGTCAGAGGAGAGTATGTATCCGTTTATCAAATCAACGAGTTGGGGGATATTTTGTCATTGCCATCCTTTGACGGAATGCCATCAGATGATAATTACCTCAACAATACTCTTGCGGAATGCAATGATCTGTTTAATGAATTATTAGATGTGGAAGAGCTATGCAAAGAGTGAATTTCTTGGCAAAAGAATATAGACTTGAACCGGTGAGAAATGAGGAGATGATTGGTATATGCGATCCTGAGGGCGAAAGACCTGCATATTCCACATCTGATAAAAATTCTCCTGACAAATGGGTAGCTACCATAAAGAATACGGGGAATGAGAACATTCAATTCATTCCCGTAGACAAAAATATTGTGTACTACCGAGATGACGGACAGAAAGAATCTTCGTGTGATGGAATGATTCTATACAACGATGACAGCAGTATTTGCTTTGTTGAACTAAAAGATGTCAGGACTTCCGGATGGATCTCTGATGCTATAGATCAGTTAAAGGAAACGATCAAAGTGTTCAACAAAAATCACGACTATCACAATTTTTCCGACAGAACTGCTTATGCGGCCAATTGCTGTCACCCAAACTTTCAAACCTCCTGTCGCGAGCGGCTGCAGGAATTCAGAAGCCAAACCCATTTTCGTCTTGCCCCTCAGGCAACTATTGAAATAAAATCATTCGGTAATTCAATCATTTGATAGCAAAATGCCGAAGTTGTTACAGATAAATCCGGTACTGAGGATGAACACCTCGACGGGTAGGATAATGCAGGAGATTGGGGATGTCGCCATGTCCGCCGGATGGGAGTCTTTTGTGGCCTACAGTAAGGGACGGGACGGAATGCGGGAAAGCACTTCAAAGACTGTCCCGGTGGGCAATCGTTTCAGTGTGGCTGTGCACGGATTTGGGACAAGGTTGTTTGACAGGCACGGGCTTGCTTCCAACGGAGCGACCAAGGCTTTTATCAAGAAGATTGAGGAGATTGATCCGGACATCATCCACATCCACAACATTCACGGTTACTTTCTGAACTACCAAATTCTGTTCGATTATCTTAGCAGAGCCGGTAAACCTGTGATCTGGACAATCCACGACTGCTGGCTTTACACAGGACATTGTTATTATTATACTTCAGCCGGATGCGACCGCTGGAAGACCGGATGCGGACATTGCCCGCAAAAGCGGCAGTTTCCGGCCAGTCTTGTCTTTGACAGGTCGGCACAGAATTTCAAGGACAAGGCCAAGGCCTTTTGTTCAATGCCGAAAGATCTTATGACAATTGTCCCGGTGTCCGAGTGGATGAGAAACGAAATGAGTGAATCTTTCCTCAAAGATTATCGCTTCAGAGTTATTCACAACGGGATAGACACCAACATATTCATGCCGCAGGAGTCGGACATGACAATCCGGGAAAAGTATGGCGCCGGCAGCCGAAAGATCATTCTTGGCCTTGCGAGCATCTGGTGCCGGGAGAAAGGTTGGGATGATTTTATCGCTCTTTCAAAAGCGCTTCGTGATGACGAGGTGATAGTGATGGTAGGTGTCAAACAAGACAAGGCGAAGTCACTCCCAGCCAACATCATACCGATTGTAAGGACGGAGAATGTCCGGGAACTTGCGGAACTATACTCTGCGGCGGAGGTGTTCGTGAATCCTACGTGGCAGGATAACTACCCCACCGTCAATCTGGAGGCGATTGCCTGCGGCACTCCCGTTATCACTTACAACACTGGCGGCAGCATCGAGTCTGTCACTCCAGCAACCGGCATCGTCATCCCGCAGGGTGACATCAGCGCGCTGCGGCAAGCAGTCTCACTCATTGAGGCTGACGGCAAATCTCGCTACACGACTCCTTGCCGTGAATATGCCCTCGCCCACTTCCGTAAGGAGGACCGCTATGCGGATTACATCAGGCTTTATGACGAACTTGTAGGTAGATAATATCGACTCATCGACGGACTCAGGGATCGAAGGCGGGGGGTCTCGGGAGCGAATCTGGCGGTTTGGCGCACGGGAGGAGGCTGGATGAGGACCTCGGGAGCAAATCTGGCGGTTTGGCGCACGGGAGGGGGTCGGAAGAGGCCCTCGGGAGCAAATCAGGCGGTTTGGCGCACGGGAGGGGGCTGGATGAGGGTCTCGGGAGCAAATCAGGCGGTTTGGCGCACGGGATGGAGGCTGGATGGGGGTCTCGGGAGCAAATCTGGCGGTTTGGCGCACGGGAGGAGGCCGGATGAGGGTCTCGTGAGCAAACAAGGCGGTTTGGCGCACGGGAGGGGGCTGGATGAGGGCCTCGGGAGCAAATCTGGCGGTTTGGCGCACGGGAGGAGGCTGGATGAGGGTCTCGGGAGCAAATCAGGCGGTTTGGCGCACGGGAGGAGGCTTTTCGAGCGCTACGGGATCCACTATATGCTACTAGGGGTGTGGCAAGCGAAGAATGTGAGTGCAGAAAAATAGGCTCGCCGACCGAAGGAGCGGCAGGGAGGTCCCAAAAGGGGTTTGCGGCCAAAGAAGGGGGTTAGGTGCTTTGGGGCTGAAGTGATTATTCAATAGTACATAGAACCGGAAATGAAAATACTACAATTGGGGAAGTTCTACCCTGTACTGGGCGGAGTGGAGAAGGTGATGTTTGATCTGACTGTGGGACTCTCGGAGACGGGGCTCTCGGAGGAGGGGCTCTCGGAGGAGGGGTTCTCGGAGGTGGGGCTCTCGAAGGAAGGACTCTCGAAGGAAGGACTCTCGGAGACGGGGTTCTCGGAGGTGGGGCTTTCGGAGGAGGAGGTGGAGTGCGATATGATGTGCGCGGGAAGCGACGGGAGGGGGACGGAGGTCATCCGGCTTAATCCGCACGGGAGGATACTCTGCCACAGGACTTTGATCGAGGCGGCCAAAACCACGATCGCGCCGTCGATGGTCACGCGGCTCAGGCGGATCGCCAAGGACTATGACATCATCCACATCCATCATCCGGACCCGATGGCGGCGATGGCGCTCAGGCTGTCGGGCTACAAAGGGAAGGTGGTGCTTCACTGGCACAGCGACATACTCTCGCAAAAAGCGCTTTTGAGATTCTATCTGCCGATTCAGAATTGGCTCATCAAAAGAGCCGACACCATCGTGGGAACGACTCCTGTCTACCTTGCGGAATCACCTTACCTTCAGGGAGTACAGGAGAAATGCCGCTGCATCCCTATCGGAATCGAGCCGGTCATCAGCGACAGCGCGAGGGAGCAGGAGATCAGGAATGAATATTCCGGGCGGCGGATCATCTTCTCGCTCGGGAGGCTTGTGGAATACAAGGGGTACCGCTATCTGATCGAGGCGGCAAAGTACCTCGATGACAGTTTCATGATCCTGATAGGAGGTGGAGGCCCGCTGTGGGAGAGCCTCCAGAGAGAGATCGACGAGCTTGGCGTCGGAAGCCGGGTCAAACTGCTGGGCAAGGTTCCGCAGGAAGACCTGGCATCCTACTACGGAGCCTGCGAACTGTTCTGCATGAGCAGCGTTATGAAGACGGAGGCTTTCGGAATAGTCCAGATCGAGGCGATGTCTGCGGGAAGACCGGTGGTCGCCACAAAGATTCCGGAATCAGGAGTCTCCTGGGTAAACGAGGACGGGGTCTCGGGAATAAACGTCGCACCACGGGACAGCAAGGCCATCGCAGAGGCTATCCTCACCATCACAGACAACGAGGCGACGTGGAAAAAGTTCAGCGCGGGGGCGGCAAAACGCTTCGCGGAGAACTTCACAAAAGAAAAAATGATCTCAAAATGCTTGAATATTTACGCGGAAACATTATCTTTGCACTAAACAGTAGATCCTACCAAGAGCCATAACAGACAAAATGAGTGAAAATACTATGTCAACAACAAACGAAATGTCCGCGACATTGCCTAGAACAAGTATGAGTACTATTGACGAAAACCTGAAAAGATTTTTTGACTGCATCGCAAGCATTTGCGGAATGATTGTCTTCTCCCCGCTTTTCCTTATCATCATGATCATCATCAAATGCGACAGCAAGGGGCCTGTGATTTTCTCGCAGGAACGGATCGGGAAGGGAGGCAAGCCTTTCACGCTGTACAAGTTCAGGACAATGAACAACTCCTCAGAGGCGGACGGCAAGCCGAAACTCTGCCAGGAGAACGACGAGCGGCTGACCAAGGTCGGTAAGTTCCTCAGGGATCATCATCTGGACGAGCTTCCTCAGCTTTGGTGCGTCGCCAGGGGGGACATGAGTTTCGTCGGGCCGAGGCCGGAAAGAAAATACTACATCGACAAGATAATGGAGGTCAACCCTGACTACGAGCGTCTCTACGAGCTTCGTCCGGGGCTGTTTTCCGAGGCCACGCTTACGAACGGCTACACCGGCACACTTGAGAAAATGCTGACAAGACTTGAGATGGATCTGGACTACCTTGAGAACAGGTCGTTGTGGGGGGACACACAGATCATATTCAAGACCGTCACCTCCATTCTTGGCGGTAAGATCTTCTAAGACAATGAGATTGGATTCCACATTGAACCTGCGCCGGATCGGCGGCAAGTACATGATCGTCAAGGCTGTCGGCGGCAAGGCCAACATGACCGACGTGATCACCCTGAACGAGACGGCCGCCCTTCTCTGGGAGAGATTCTCAGACATGGACTTCACGGAGGAGGAGATGGCGGAATGTCTCTGCGGAGAGTATGAGGTTGACATCCAGACGGCGAGGAAGGATGTGCATAATCTTTTGGCGAAATGGAAAGAGTGCGGGATGCTTTCCTCGTCCTGCTGAGGGCGGGTCTGTGGGGAAAGTTTCCTGAGAACCGGGGACTGTTTCCGCTGGAAGAGGAGGAATGGGAGCGGGTGTTCGCCATGTCCAGAAGACAGTCGGTCTCCGGAATGGTCTTTGACGGGATCTGTCTTCTTCCCGAGACGCTTCAGCCTTCACCGGCGGTTTTCGCCAAATGGATTGTCATCGCGGATGCCATCGAGGAGTTCAGCGGGCGGATGAACGCCGCGCTTAAGGATCTCACCGGACTGTTTGTCAATGAAGGGCTTAGGCCGGTGCTGCAGAAAGGCCAGGGGGTCGCGGCGCTTTATCCTGAGCCTTCGCACCGTGAGTGCGGGGACATTGATTTTTATTTTCCGGAAAGGCAGCCGCTTCGACAGGCTCCGCGACCGGGAAAAGAATCACCTCTTCCGGTCGCTGATCCCGCCAAGGTGACAGGGGAAACAATGGATGACAAGGCGGTGGAGCTGGTGAGGAGACACGGCGTGACGGTGACGCGGATGCCGGACGGGAGCCAGACCTACGAATGGCACGGCATCGATGTCGAGCATCATTCTGCGATCATCGACCTGCGCTCCCCTGCCGCCATCAGGCTGTCCGGCGAGCTGGACGAGACACGGGAATTCGTCCCGACGGACATCGCGGACGGCCTGAGGGTGCCTTCCCCTGCCCTCAACGCCTTGATGCTGAACTCGCATATTCTTAAACATGCGCTCGGCAGAGGGATCGGACTACGTCAGATCTGCGACCTCGCGATGGCATACCACAGGATCAGCGAGGAGGGAAAGATTGATGAATATGGCGGGCGGATCCTCGCGTTCTACCGCCGTGTCGGGATTGTGAAATGGAGCAGGTTGCTGCATTCGTTCCTGGTGGGAGTGATTGGACTGCCGGAAGCGGAACTACCATATTCAGAGAAGATTGTGCCTTACGGGGCGCTCTGGAGGATCGTGGAGGAAGGCGGGAATTTCGGGCAGCACCGGGAGACGGGTGCCTCGGCAGGGACGGACGTATCAGCAAAGACGGGAGCCTCGGCAGGGACGGACGTCTCGGCAAAGGCGGGAGCCTCGGCAGGTTCGAATGTCTCAGTAGGGACGGACGTCCCGGCAGGCCCGGCGAGCGGAAAGAGCGGTGTGCTCAAGAGAAAGCTGGGGACGGCGGGAATGTTTCTGCGGAGGGCAGGATTCTCTTTGCGGTTCGCTCCGAAAGAGGCGTTTTGGACAGTTTTTGACCTTGCCAAGGGACAATTCAGAAAATAATAACGACTTTTGTACAGTCATGGACTTGAGCAAAGGCCGATTCAGAAGATAAATGATGGAGGAAACACGGACATATTCATACAAGGTGGCGGGACTGACTTTTTCGGTCATCGCTCCGGAAGGAATTGACATCGAGGCGCTTCTGCCGTCGTTCAAGGACTTCCGCGCCACTTCTGGGGAGATGTCCGCGCCGGAGCCGCACCGGGAGATGGCCGCGCCGGAGCCGCACCGGGAAATGTCCGTACCGGAGCCGCACCGTGAGCTGCTCCGCCTCACACTACAGGCGGATCCCATTGAGATTCCGTCAGATGCCAAGGAAGTCGAAACGGATGACAACGACATGGGACACACCAGGCTTCTGAGGACAGAGGACGGACGCTACTGCGTCGAACTAAGCGGCAGCCGGGACGGAAAGGTCTTGGGTACGTTCATAGCAAACGCTTCATTCTCAAGTGTTTACGCATCTATCAGGACTGATGCCGCCACCGCCGGCAGCATTCTTTCCTCCATGCTCCGGATCGCGTTCGCGCAGGCGGTCATCCTCCGCGAGGGGCTGTCGATCCACGCGTCCGCCGTCGTGTCGGACGGAAAGGCTTATCTCTTCCTCGGGAAAAGCGGCACGGGCAAAAGCACCCACGCAAGGCTGTGGCTCAAGAATATTCCCGGATCACACCTGCTGAACGACGACAATCCCGCCGTCAGGCTGATCGACGGATCGCCCGTCGCGTTCGGCACTCCCTGGAGCGGGAAGACCCCGTGCTACCGCGACGAGTCCGCCCCCGTGGGAGGGTTCGTCCGCCTCAGGCAGGGAGACACCGACATATTCACGGAAAAAGAGGATGTCGCCGCCTTCGTCGCGCTGCTTCCGAGCTGCTCCGTGATCCACAGCGACGCCAACCTACAGTCGATGCTATACGACACACTCACAAGACTTTCGGAACGGGTTCCGGTCGGAGAGCTCACTTGCCTTCCGGACGACGAGTCCGCCATTGTTTGTCATAAGAATATAAAATCGATCATAAAATGAAGACTAGATTGTCACAACTGCTTCTGATCCCGCTTCTGGGCATGGCCGTTTCCTGCGGATCGGCGAAGAAGTACGTCTACCTCAACGACATGACCCCGGGCACAGGGTATCCTTTCGATTCCGCCCACGAGGCCGTCATCCAAGCCAACGACAGGCTCGGCATCACGGTCAGCTGCAAGCAGCCGGAGCTCGCCATCCCGTTCAACATCCAGAGCGGCTCGTTCAAGATGTCCTCGGACGGAACAGCCTCGTCATCCCCGGCGGCCAACGAGGCGGGCTACAAGGTCGACGCCAAGGGAAACATCGAGTTTCCTATCCTTGGAAACATCCATCTTGAAGGACTTACCTTGAGCCAGGCCTCGGACAGGATCAAGAATCTGATCATCGACGGCGACTACATCAAGGCTCCCATAGTGAGCATGGAGTTCCTCAACTTCAAGTACACCGTCTGGGGAGCCGTGGGCAAGAACGGAACGTTCACCGTGGAGAGCGGCAGGATCACCTTGCTGGAGGCGATCGCCAACGCGGGCGACCTGACCAACAGGGCAAGGCTCGACAGGGTGGCCGTCATCCGGGAGGAGAACGGCGACAAGCGGATCTACTTCCACGACATCCGCAACAGCAACATCCTCCAGTCGCCTTGTTTCTTCCTGCAGCAGAACGACATCATCTACGTGCAGCCTAAGTTCGGCAAGAAGGACAGAGAGGACAGGAGCATGCAGATCGCCACAATGTTCATGAGCGCCATCACAGCCGCGAGCTCCGTCATCTGGGCAACCTCGACATTCAGAAAAGACTAGCCCCGTCACACCTATAATCAACGAATATGCAGACAAACAATACCACCGGCAGAAACGATCAGGATGTCAACATCATCGACATCCTGCTCTTCCTGCTCTCCAAATGGAAATGGTTCGTCGTTTCCGTGATAGTGTTCGGCAGCCTGGCCTGGTTCCAGTACGCCAGGACTCCGAAGACCTATTTCCGCTCCGCCACCGTGATCATCAAGGATCCGTCCAACAAGATCTCCTCGGCGGGGCTTGACCGCTACGACAACTACATCAACAAGGTGAACGTCGCCAATGAGATCCTCCAGTTCCGGTCCAAGAAACTGATGCGGGAGGTTGTGAGCCGCGTCAACGCCGACATCGACTACAAAGTCAAGGACGGCCTCCAGATGACGGAGCTCTACAAGAAGTCTCCGGTCTCTGTCCGCTTCCTGGACACGACTCCCGAGACGCGGCTGAGCATGGTCGTGACCCCGGTGGACAGCGGCAAGGTGATTGTCTCCGACTTCGGTACGGTCGACGGCGACAAGAAATGGTCGGTCAGGATGAAGGACACGGTCAGCGTGGAGGGAGTACGGCTCATCATCGCCCCTACCAACTACTACACGACCTCTTGGATGGGCGAGCATATTCAAGTGACGAAGAATCCCCTCTCGTCGGTGGTCGGCTACTTCGTCTCCAGTCTCGGCATCAGGCAGGAAGAGGACGAGGCCTCGATTCTCACCCTCTCCCTTAAGGACCGCTCCTCCGCAAGGGCGGAAGACGTGCTGAACATGCTGATCTCGGTCTACAACGAGGAGGCCATCAACGACAAGAACCAGGTGGCCATCAACACCGCCGAGTTCATCAACGAGAGGCTCATCATCATCGAAAGCGAGCTGGGAGGCGTGGAGTCCCATCTGGAATCCTTCAAGCGCGAGAACCGGATCGTGGACATCGCGACGACAGCCGGGATGTATGTCGGTGAGTCCCAGAAGTACAACACCAACGTGATGGAGCTTGAGACCCAGCTCCGCCTGGCCACCTACATCAAGGACTACCTCACGGATCCGACAAGGGAGATCGACCTGATCCCTGCCAACACGGGCATCAGCGACATGAACATCGAGAGCCAGATCGCCCAGTACAACACCGTGAAGCTGCGCCGCGACAAGCTCATCGAGGACAGCAGCGAGAAGAACCCGATCGTGGAGGAGCTGAACACCTCGCTGAGGGCGATGAAACAGTCCATCATCAGGGCCGTGGACAACATGATCGTCAGCATCAATGTCCGCCGCAACGACGCGCAGTCGCGTGAGTCACAGGCACAGTCCCGCGTCTCGTCCATCCCTACCAAGGAACGCCAGATGCTCTCGATCGAGCGCCAGCAGAAGATCAAGGAGTCGCTTTACCTCTTCCTCCTGAACAAGCGCGAGGAGAACGCCCTCTCCCAGGCGATGGTGGACAACAACGCGAGGGTGATCGACGGAGCCTCCGGGCCAGGCGATCCGATCGCCCCGAGCAGGAACAAGATCCTGCTTCTGGGGCTACTGCTCGGACTGGCCGTGCCGGGAGTCATCTTCCTGATGATCATGTTCCTTGACACGAGGATCCACACCAGGAAAGACATCCAGGGCAAAGTCAGCGCACCGTTCCTCGGAGTGATTCCGGAACAGGACAAGGACAATGAGGGTTTCGCCTCGGAGGCGTTCAAGATTGTCCGCACGAACATGTCCTTCCTTTCAAGAAAAGAGAAGATCAAGGTGATAATGTGCACCTCGTTCAGTTCCGGGGACGGAAAGACTTTCGTCTCCGCCAACCTGGCTAAAAGTTTCATCTCCGCCAGGAAGAAGGTGATCCTTGTGGATCTTGACATCCGTAAGGGAACCCTGACCTCACAGTTCGGCAAGCACAGCCACCACCACACCGTAGGCATCACAAACTTCCTTGCCGACTCTGACATAGCGCTGGATGACATCATCACCCACGAGACCGGTGTGGAAGGCCTTGACCTCATCCCGTCAGGCTCCATCGCGCCGAACCCCGCCGAACTTCTGATGGACGAGAGGCTGGACGAGATGTTCGCCGAGCTGAGGAACCGCTACGACATCATCATCACAGACTCCGTCCCTGTCGGTCTTGTGGCGGACGCGACGATCGCCAACCGCGTCGCCGACATCACGCTCTTCGTGGTGAGGGCCGGCCGCCTTGACCGTCGCCAGCTTCCTGACATCGAGACCATGTACCAGGAGCGGAAACTCACGAACATGTCGCTGATCCTCAACGGCGCCGACTACCACCATCACGGCTACGGCTATGGTTATGGCTACGGCTACGGGTACGGCTATGGTTATGGCTACGGCTATGTGGATGGCAAGAAAAAGAAACGGAAAAAGTAGCCGCTGATCTTGTAGGGAGAAACATCTTCCTGCTCGGGGATAGTCCTGAATGCGAAGTAAACGTTTTAAATCACGAATAACGAGAATATTATACTTTTTTTGTTGCATTTTTTCCAATTAATACATATCTTTGCTTTTAATTGGTTTAGAGCATTGCAAGACATTGAAATAACAATGATAATAAATTAGTTTTCAAGAAAATACTAATAAGAAGACAATATGAAAAAACATCTGATTACAGCGGCTATTGTCGTGCTGGCAGTAACCCCGGCACTTGCCCAGCCGTCAGTGAAAACAGACACAACGGTCAACGTCATCTATTCCGCAGACAAATTCAAAGTGGAGACCAATCATTTCAAATATGACTGGTTCATCAACGTCGGAGGAGGAGCCCAGATTTATTTCGGAGACCACGACAAGCAGGCAAAATTCGGAGACAGGCTTGCTCCCGCATTGAACATAAGCGTAGGTAAATGGTTCACCCCGGCTGTCGGAGCGAGAATCGCATACAATGGACTCAGCATGAGAGGAGCCACCCAACAAGGTCCGGACGAAGCGTTCTCAACAGGAAAGGAGGTTCCCGGAAAGGGCGGAAGCGGTTACTGGCTGAACAAGCAGAAATTCTCGTTCGGTGATGTCAGGATGGATGCCATGCTCAATCTTTGCAATGCGTTCCGCGGCTACAAGGCGGAAGGCCGCTTCTGGAATCCAAGCCTCTACGCAGGTCTGGGATTCGCCTGGACATACGATGAGCCAGGCAACGGCAAGTCCAGATCCCACGAGGTTTCCGCCAGCATAGGAACAAGCAATGACTTCCGCTTGAGCGACGCATGGGCGATAAACCTCGATGTTCGCGGAATGTTTGTCAATGACCGCTTCGACGGAGAGATGGGTCATCGCTGGGGCGAAGGTGTGCTGAGCGCCACGATTGGTCTGACCTACAACATCGCGCCACGCGGATGGAACAAGAGCAAGACCGTTGTCAAGACTGTCAATAACAACATAGCCGACTTCCAGAAGGCTCTCAGCGAGTCCGAAGCTGAAAGGATCAGACTCGAGAAGGAACTCGGCGAACTCAGAGCCCAGCCTCAGATTGTCGAGAAGCAGACCACGATCGCCGCTCCTTACTTCGTGATCTTCGAGATCAACAAGAGCAAGCTCAGCAAGGATTCCCGCGTGAACCTTGGAATGCTCGCCGAGATCATCAAGGCTAACAACATCAAGTACATCGTGACCGGTTACGCCGACGCCGCGACCGGAAACAAGAAGATCAATGACAAACTCAGCCGGAAACGCGCCGAGGCCGTTTACGAATGTCTCACTAAGGAATTCGGAGTTCCGGAGTCACTTCTTGAGATTGACCACAAGGGTGGCGTGGAGAACATGTTCTACGACGACCCTGCACTGAGCCGCGCGGCAATCACTAAAGCATTGTAGTTCCGCCTCTACCTGATTGACTGACCAAGACGGCGGCATGGCACCTCAAGAGTGCCGGCTACCGTCTCAGTCAGTTTTAAGAGAAGACATTTGGTAATGTCAGAATTCTAATTGAAATAAAGTTTTATGAATAAAATGAAAAACATCAAACGATTCTATGTCTCTCCAGACTCAAGGAGGGAAAGAGTGGTCATGGAAAGTACCGTCTGCGCCGGCAGCGAAGTAACTAAAATTAAATCCACCAAGGAGAACGTCGAGGTGGACGAATGGGATTCGATCCAGAATGGAGTAACCTTTGATTAATCTGAAAAAACAATGAGAAAAGCAAGCAGAACACTCGCGGCCGCATTCATGGCGGCTATCGTTCTTGCCGGGTGCCAGAACGAGGAACCGATGAATAAAGTGAAGGAGGGGCTTCCTGTAAGCCTTTCGTTCAATATGGAGGTGCCTGAAATGGACGAGATAACCGTCACAAGGGCAACAGAGGAGCAGGAGACAAAAGTCGAGAAGATGGCTATCCTCTTCTACAACGCCAATCAACCCAACTCGACACCGATCATCGTGAAGGTCAGGAATCTTGGCGAGCCAACAAGAAGGAACAGCAACACCAACTGGCTCTACACGATCGAACTGAATGAGGACCAGCTCACCGTCGGCGACAGGAAAGTGACCAGCGGCGAATGGTATATGTACCCTATCGCCAATTACGACAAGTACACGGTCGTCAATCTGGATGAACTGGCGGGGAAGACGCTCGCCGAGTTCAGGAGCCACACTATCACAGCCTCTGGACGTGACATCACCTCCACGTCTGTGCTGATGTCGGGACACTACGGCGACAAAGAGAACACTACCACCATCACTCTCCAGCCGGGCGAGAACACCTTCGACAAGGTCTTCCACCTCAAGAGGATAGTCTCCAAGAATGTCTTCGTACTCAAGAGCGGGACAGGGGTGACCTTCATTCCGAAGAATTACAGCATCTACAACTACTCCACATCGTCAACCCTGCTCCAGAGGGATGAGCTGAATGAATATGCCGGTGACGACACCTTCACCAAATTCGAGGAACTTCCTATCGCGGCTCCGGCCGCCGGCGGCGATTACTCTTTCTCATTCTACATGCCGGAGAATGTGCAGAAGCCGGCCGCCTCGCCGACTTCATGGTCTTACGCCGACCGCGAGAGAAGGGAGAGTGACTACAGCACATTCACCTATGCTCCGGCCAAATCAACCTACGTTGTGATCGAGGGTACTTACGAGGGTCCGGGCGAGAGCGGGACAGACCACGTGACAGGAACCGTGAAGTACACCATCCACCTCGGAGACTTCGGCAACAGCACCGATGCGTCAAACACGAAATTCGGCAACTTCTCCGTGACACGTAACGCAAGGTACACCTACACGATAACGGTCAACGGAGTGAAGAACATCATCGCCGAGGCAAAAAAGGTGAGCGACAATCAGCCGGGAGCCGAGGGACAGATCATCAAGCCGTCCCCGCACGTCATCGTCAACCTTGACGCACACTTCGAGAATGTGCTGCTGACATTCTCGAAGACAAACATCGAGAAATGCATTGTCAGCGGCACTGTACCTGCGGGAGACGGAAAGATGACATCCTTCACCGTTCAGGAAGGATCAACAGATCCGCACCTTGAGGACATCGCCTGGGTGAAGTTCGGCAAACCTGCCAGTCAGACGGAATTCGCAACATATCCCGGAGACGCCAACTTGGTGAACATCTACGACTTGATTGATGAGATAAAGGCCGGCACCGCGACACACTGCATAATAAGCGGAGACAATGTCTACACGCAGGCCTACGTGGACGAGTACTTCTACAATGACAAGCCTTACAAGGACTTCGTCAACACGGATGACAGGGACTTGTCATTCACCATCGGCAATGCCAAGATCAGCGCCGACGGACACAGCTCCTACATCGAGGGCAGTGGCTTTACACTCAAGCAGAAGTCAATCAAGACATTCTATAAAGATAATGTGGGTAATCCATTCGGATTTGAATCTGTGGAGGAGACACCGGCAGCCGCTTTCACAGGTGATGACGACTATCCGGGAACGGAATTGCAGAACGGATTGAAAAACACCTGGGAGATCATCAACACTAAAACAACCAAGACGTGGACCGACTATGTGAACATTGCCCAAAACGGCTTCACAGGGGCGACTCCTCCTACCTCGGCCAACATAATGACCACTACCGGAACCAATCCGATGTTCGAATGTCTCTCAAGAAACAGAGACCTCAACGGTGACGGCAAAATTGACGAGGACGAGGTAAGGTGGTACCTTCCTAGCGTCCGCCAATGCATCTTCACCTGGTGCGGTAAGAAGTCTCTGCCTACAGAGATATCATTCGAGACGACGAACTATGCGACAAGTACAAACCTGGGCTTCCGTATCTGGTGGGCTTTGGAGGGTACCGCAATCAGTTCCTGGTCTAATATGGAGACAAATCCTATGATACGATGCGTCAGGAATCTTGGCACAAACTCAACCTCGGGTGAAGTCTCGGACATCACAAGCTGGGACCAGGAGAACAATGTCGTGACAGTGAACGGCCTCAAGGACGAGACCTTGAGAACCAACATGCAGATCGGAGAGTATCCTGAGCACGAGAATTTCGATGCGGCGAGTACATTGCCTAAGGCTTTCAAGATCGCCAGTGCGGATCTGAACATTCCGGCAAGCGGAGAGGACACCTATGCTCCTGTAATCACAGTTGGCGAGCTTGATCCTACTGGAATACCTGAGAGTCAGAGCAACACGACTCCTCATAATATAACTGTTCCGGTAACGATCACTAATTACGATGCGTCTAAGAACTACACCTATCAAATCGGAGCCGATAACGAAGTAAATGTTACGTCAGCGGAGTTCAATGTCAGTGTTACAATCAACCATACATCAACTTCAAATGGTACGACATCATCGAAAACAATTAAAATAAAGAGCGACAACGGCAATTACACATCTTTCAATGTAACGGTTACACTGACCACAAGAACAGAAGGCTTTATTTGGCAAACAAAATATTACACATACACATACAGCAAGTCTACGCCTCAACAAACAATAGTTGCTGGTGGAACACCAGCCAAAAACACCTTCAAGTACACTGAGATCATGAACGGTGACTGGTGCGAGAAGTACTACCAGGAAGGCACCGACGACCTTGGCAAGTGGAGGATTCCGAACGAGAAGGAGCTCTACTTCATCCCAATGTACTGTGGTGAGGAGATTACCGGCAATCTCGCCGGTTACAAGCCTTCCGGAACCGAAACCGAAACTGGAACCATGCGATACGCAGCAAAGACCAAATACGAGCGTCCAGAGGGTTCCCATGTCGAGTACATGATCTACTACTTGCAGAAGGACGGTAATTCAGGTACTCCAATAATAACAACCGGTCACGGACAGTCCGATGCGGACTTTACAATCCGATGCGTCCGTGACGCGCCTCAGGGTACCAGATCCTACGACTCCTCCTACAGTAGCGGAGGAAAGGGATTCGGACTGTAGAGGCTTACCTAAAGACTTAACCTATGGGTAAATGGATTAAACTCTTTAACACATAGGTTATGAAGCGAACATATTCAGCATCTGTGCTGATGGTGCTGGCGGCACTGATGGCCGCCTCCTGCGCCGACAACAAGGAGACGGAGGTACTGGGACAGGAGTCGATCTCCCTTACCGGAGAAATAGGACAGATTCCTGTGACAAGAACCCAGATCGACATCGAGCCGACGGCAGACGGATCGGTAGGCATACTCTGGTCTGTCGGAGACAGAGTCGGCGTGTTCGGAAACACCACCCCTAACGCCCCGTTCGACGGCACATTCTCCACTCCTGTGAGTTCCGGAGAGTTCAAAGGCTCGCTGTACACAAGCGACCGGCCAAGGTTTGCCTACTATCCTTACGTGGAAGGGGCGACGGACAGCAGAGCGATCCCGGTCAATGTGGCCTCAGTGCAGTACTACACGGACGAAGCTTCTATCGCCGCCAACGATGTGAAGGCCAGCGACACTCCCGTCAAAAAAGATGGAGGCTATGGGTTCATATTCAAGCCTCTGGTGTCCTTCCTGAAGGCGGAGGTGACATTCGGAAGCAAGCTTGACGAGGTCGCAAGCTCGGAGAGACTCCAGTCCATCATATTCAGACAGAAAGTTGAAGGGATCGCGGTGCCTCGCGCCTGGACCGGTGATTTCACGATGGATCTAACCAACCTGGCTTCGGGTCTTGCCGCTGTTGACGGAAAGACCTCATCCCAGATCACTGTGAAACTGGCGAAGAATGAGGAAGGTGGAATCTCGGTTGGCAGGAAGGCTGTCGTGTATGCCGCCATCGCGCCAGGCATCAAGAAAGGTGACAAGATCGAGATTCAATTATTGACTGACTCCCACAAGGTGTCATTCGAGGTCAAGGCTCTCGTAGATTTCCAGGCCGGAGCATGCTACGACATCCCTCTGAACCTTGATGACCTGAAGCCGGAGAACAACTGCACGGTCGAAAACATCAGCACGACTCCACTGGAGTTCAAGAGTTTCGGGTTCGAAATCGCCAAGAACGAGTCAAGCCTTCTGAAGAAGACGGCGGTTCTGAACACCAGTACCTCCAAGACCGAAGTCAAGGCCGCGGAGGATTTCAGCTGCGCGATCGACAAGGACGCCGGCACGGTCTCTTGCTGCATCCCTTACCTTTACAACTTCACGCTTGTACCGACGTTCACGGTACCTGAGGGAGTGAAGGTTCTTTGCAACGGTGAGGTTCAGGAAAGCGGTGTATCAAGCCAGGATTTCCGGACTCCTGTTGAATATACCCTTGTCAGCGGCACGCAGAGAAAGGTGTTCACCGTTACCGTCACGAACACCGGACTGCCGGTGGTGGTTGTCAATGTCAACACTCCGGGAACAGTCAGCTTCCTTGACTTCTCCATCCCTGCCAAGGGTACAAAATGGAGCGAGGCCGACGACATCGCTGTCTACAAAAACGGTGTGGCGGACTTGAATAAGGCCGGTTGCAGCATCAGGCTCAGAGGAAACACGTCATCCAATTACGACAAGAGGCCGATGGCTATCAAGCTGAACAAAAAGGCGGGCATCCTTGGGATGAAGGAGCACAAGAGATGGATTCTGCTCTCTCCGTGGACGGACATGTCACTCATTCGTAACTATCTGGCGTTCAACATCGCCCAGACTATCCAGAACCATTTCATCAACGGGCCTACAGACGGAAGCACCTTAGGAAAGGGATTGGTCTGGAATCCTTCAGGGCAGAACGTCGAGCTGGTCATCAATGGCATCCACGCCGGCAACTATCTTTTCTGCGAGCAGATCAAGATTAATAATAACAGGCTGAAAATGACAAACCCGATATTTGAGGATGTTGTCGAGACAAACACCAGCCCTACCGTGAAGGATTGCAGCTACCTTATCGAGTTCGACAATAATTACGACGAGACCTGGAAATTCAAAACCTCAATGCGTGAATTGCCTTGCTTGTTCAAGGATGACTTCACGGTCACAGCGAAGAATGGCACCACATATGATGGCAGCGCGATTTTCGAGAATCTGAAAACCTACATCAACGCCATCGAGAGCAACCTTACTAATGGTAATTACCCAGAGGCCTACAAGAGTCTCGACATCAACTCAGTGATCGACTACTGGTTTGTCTACGAGATCGCGATGAACGACGAGATACAGCATCCGAAGAGTGTCTACATGTACAAGGACGGGGACGGAAAACTCTGCGCCGGGCCGGTGTGGGACTTTGACAGCCAGAACTTCACGAATGTGGACACGGAAAAGAACGCTTACTACTATCACACATGGAGTTCACTTCTCATCGAAAGGGCCATTAAATATAATGAGACCCCAAGGAGGTACTATATGTGGTGGCCTCTGTTGATGAAGGATCAGAACTACATCAATAGAGTCAAGGCTCGCTGGGCGGATGTCTACCCAGACTTGATTGATGTCGCCAACAGAGTCGTGGAGGAGAGGCGCACCGCAAACAGGCTTTCTGATGAGTATAACCGAAAGATTTGGAAGGTCGGTAATTATCTGGATGAGCATTGGCTGTGCGGTGACGAGAATATGGAGTTCGACGATGTGATGGACAACCTCAAGTACTGCTACAACAAGCGTCTTGAGAACCTCAACAACACCATCACCAACCTTCGTAAGTGGAACTGATCACACAATACCGATGAATCTCTGATCTTACCCTTTGATTATTAACGGCAATTTTGCTGATTTTGCGTTCCGGTGAGAGGTCTTGCTCAGGCCTCTCACCGCTTTTGTGAAGAGTCATTTCTCCACTATAGGGAACAGTAAACTCTGAGTTATTCAATTTAATATACCTATAATCCCTGATCCAGTATATGCCGTAATTTATTTACGGATACGTTGTTTTTTTGTACCTTTGTAGTCAAAATATCACTAATCAATATTGTCATGTTAACGAGATTTGCAGTTAAGAACTATAGAGGGTTCAAGAATCGTATCGAGTGGGACTTGTCTCATCCGAGCAATTATACGTTCAATAACGATGCAGTACGTAATGGCATTGTAAAGAACGGTATTATCTACGGACCGAATGGAGCCGGTAAGTCGAACTTCGGATTGGCAATATTCGACATTGCCAACCATCTTTCTCACAAGTGGAAGAAGCCTGATTACTATCTGAATTATGCATGTGCGTCATGCCACAACGAGCCGGTTGATTTCGATTACACATTTTCTTTCGACGGTCATGTGGTAGTATACAGTTACAGTAAAATAGCATCGGAACTGAAAGGCGATATCATCAGCGAAAAGCTAATAGTAGACAAAAAAGAGATTCTTGTTAAAGACAAAGACGAATTGGCTATTTCCGAAGAATTTGGCTTGACCGCCGTTGCCATTCAGAATCTTAAAGATAGTGCCAACAACATTTCTATAGTAAACTATCTATTGAGTTCTGTGCCACTTCCCAAAGACCATGCCCTGCTACAACTTCGCGATTTCGTAGAGAATATGCTATTCTTCAGAAGTCTCGACTACCGTGAATTCATTGGCTTGAAGGAAGGTGGCAGCAACGTGGAAGAGTATATCATAAAGAACAACCTTGCTGACGACTTTGCAGCTTATTTGAAAGAAGTAAGTGGTCAGGAGTATGAGTTTGCACCTAACACGAAGGGCGACAACATTATCTTCTGCATAATGAACGGTGTGAGAATTCCGTTCCAATGGGTTGCATCCACAGGCACAAGGAATCTGGAGTTGCAGTATTATTGGCTGAAAGAGATGGACAACGCTTCGTTCGTCTTCATCGACGAGTTTGATGCTTTCTACCACCACGAACTATCATATAAGATTTGCAAGCGATTGTTTGAAGGCAACAACCAGGTGTTCGTAACCACCCACGACACATTCCTTCTTTCCAATGACTTGCTTCGTCCTGATTGTTTCTTTATCCTCAGGAACAACGAAATAAAGGCTATTTGTGACTTGACGGACAAGGAACTTCGTTTTGCCCATAACTTGGAGAAACTATATAGAGGCGGAACTTTTGGCCTATGATTCTGTTTGTATTTGAAGGCGACGAGCGTGAGCCTCGCCTGTATAGAACATTGGAAAGACTCTATTTCCCGAAGGTAAATGACAATATCATTTGTTCTTTCGGGAATAACATATATGACCTTTACAATGAGCTGAAGGAATATGAAGACGGTGGAGATATTGTTTCTGTCATGCGAGAACGCTTGGCAGCAAGAGGTGACTCCATCTTGAACGGTATCAGAAGTTCAGACATTTCGGAAATATTCCTATTCTTTGACTATGACTTCCAACACTCTCACCTTTCGCTTGAAGAAATCAATCAAAGAGTAGAAGAGATGCTGGCATTGTTTGCAGACGAAACCGAGAACGGAAAGCTCTACATCAACTACCCGATGATTGAGTCCATCCGCTATACCAAGGAACTTCCCGACAACGATTATGCCAACTATGTAGTAAGCAGAGAAGAGTGTAAGGATTTCAAACGTCTGGCTCGTAATTTTTCGGCTTATGACAGTCTCGACCACATCTTGCTCAAGGATGGCGAAACGCCGACCAAGGAAAAGTATATGAAGGTGAAAGACAACTGGCAATTTCTTAAGCAGATGAATGTCAGTAAAGCTAACTTGCTTATAGCAGGAGTAAATGCGATGCCAAAGGAGAAGTCTGTTGTCAATCAGCTATCAATATTCGAAAGGCAACTCTTGCTCCATGTCAAACCCAATAGAAGTGTTGCTGTATTAAATTCTTTTCCTATTTTCATCTACGAGTATATGAAATAACAATGTGCATACGGTTCCTTATTTATGAACCGCAAAGATACTCCGGTGGAGTTATGCGGAAAAGACGGGGTTTACCGAATGCTTACGACTGATCACACCACACCGATGAATTTCTGATCTTACCCTTTAATTATTACCGGCAATTTTGCTAATTTTGTGTCCCGGTGAGAGGTCTTGCTCAGGCCTCTCACCGCTTTTGTGAAGAGTCATTTCTCCACTATAGGGAACAGTAAACTCTGAGTGTAAGCATTCGATAAAGTACGACTGTCAGTTTGCTCACGAAGGCCACCTGCGAGTCACGCTCGTGAGCAGGAACGCCCGTTTCGCTCACGAAGGCCGCCTGCGGGTCTCGCTCGTGAGCCAAAGCGCCTGTTTTACTCACGAAAGCCGTCGCGAGTCACGCTCGTGAGCCAAAACGTCTGTTTTGCTCACGAAGGCCGCCTGCGAGTGTAAGCAAATCCGTTGATGACCGATAACAAAAAACCGTTCTTATCGAAATCCGGCATTAGCGAGGTCGGATTGATCTCAGCAAGACATGTATTGATTACAATATCGAAGTTACAGATTTTATCCATGCATCATTGCTTACATTAACTATTATTATTCTGAATGTCAAAACTTATGATCTCAAACATCCAATCGGCACAACATACACTCCATCTGTTCGTTTATAGGCAAAGTCACCAACACCTGTCAGCACCATACAAAAAGCAGGGGCTTTCATTCGGGAGGTGTCTATGATATTTGAAAGTGCCATTAAGGTTTTTGCACCGTCCTCAATCAACTTTTCTCCACCTAACTTTATTTCAATAAGACCATATGAGCCATTACGCAAATGTACCACAGCATCACATTCCAAACCATTCTTGTCTCTATAATGATATACAGAGCCATCCAAGGCATCGGCATAAACCCTAAGATCTCGAATGCACATTGCCTCAAAAAACAACCCAAATGTATTCAGGTCATTAATTAAATCATTAGGACCTAGTCCAAGAGCGGCCACACCAACTGACGGGTCGACATAGTACCTTGTGTCTGATGTGCGAACAGCGGTTTTACTTCTTAAGTTGGGATTCCACGCCGGCATATCCTCTATTATGAATATTTTCCGCAAGGCAGTAAGGTATGAATCTATTGTTTCATCACTTACATCCTCCGGTTCATTTGCGGATATATCGGCAAGGATTGTCGCGATACTTGCTTGAGAGCCTTGATGTCTGGCATAAGAACGCATAATTCTCTTTGCCCGTTCGGCATCTCGTTTTACGTTGTCAACTCGTGATATATCGCTATTTGTTATCGCTTTATAATATTCTGTCGCCTGCAATAGTGCTGCCTTTTCTGTTTTCTTTTGCAAAGTCTTAGGCCACCCTCCACGGCAAACAACAAAAGCAAGCATCGGCAATGTAAGTTTATTCAAAGCTCCTATTTTATCAGGTGTAAGAAACAAATCCGATAGGCTTATCTCACCAGTAGAGTCGCCGGATTCCCACAAACTCATAGGGCGCATGGTAAGCCATCCGTATCTTCCAGTACCTGTATGATGAATATCTTTAGCTTCAGCAGGCACCGCAGAACCTGTAAGCATAAATTGTCCATCTTCGCCTCTATGGTCTACCTCAAATCGGATGGCATCCCAAAATTGGGGAGCTTCCTGCCATTCATCAATCAAACGAGGAGTTTCCCCCTCAAGCAAAAAGCTAATATTTGTTTGCGCCATCTGTTTGTATTGCTGCTGTTTGGTAGGGTCATCCATATAAATAATGCTTTTAGCCTGTTGCTCTGCTGTAGTTGTTTTGCCACAAGCCTTGGGACCTTCTATCAAGACAGCACCCATTGCCTCTAATTTATCACGTAGCAGTTGATCTGCTATTCGATTCTTATATTCCATAGAATTATATTTTGGTGCAAAGATAGTACATTCCTTTGTAATTCAATTCATTTTGAATATTTTTTTGGAAAAATGGCGTATTTATATTTGGATATTTGGCTTTATTTTGATTGGGAATTTGGCGTGCACTTATTTTAAACATTTGCACCGCAACAGGAATGATCATGATGGACTGGGTAGGCAACTTTAAGTCCGGACGCTACGAGGTCTATGGCGATCTCCTGCCTCAGGCCATCATCAACAACAACTTCAATTACTTCAAAAAATAGTGTTCCTTTGACACCGGACAAGGAGCATGCATTTTAGCCCCCAACCCGGTGACCATACCATAGGCAGCGGCGGCCAAAAGTTTGGCCGCCGCTGCTATTTTCAAAACCATGCGCACAATGAGGAGTCTGAAGGCCGCCCGCAAGTCACGCTTGTGAGCAGGAACGCCCGTTTCGCTCACGAAGGCCGCCCGCGGGTCACGCTTGTGAGCAGGAACGCCCGTTTCGCTCACGAAGGCCGCCCGCGGGTCACGCTCGTGAGCAGGAACGCCTGTTTCGCTCACGAAGGCCGCCTGCGGGTCACGCTCGTGAGCCAAAGCGCCTGTTTTGCGCACGAAGGCCACCTGCGAGTCACGCTTGTGAGCAGGAACGCCCGTTTCGCTCACGAAGG